>ERZ795044.267-NODE-267-length-48004-cov-11.715031_pt1 | contig 48004 bp, 68 predicted proteins | sample MGYA00375128_ERZ795044 | MGnify/ENA primary metagenome ERZ795044 (study PRJEB30173, sample SAMN05720213) | anaerobic digester metagenome | isolation source: active sludge of municipal wastewater-treating anaerobic digesters | place: USA | collected 2014-12-22 ...
CCGGCGCTTCGATCACCAGCGAAGGCTGGAAGCCGTTGCGGTAGTCCTGCGCCTCGATGCGCATCGGCCAGCGCGGGAAGTCGGTATCGGCTGCATCCGGATCCCAGTTCGCCACGCCGATCAACCAGCTACCGCTATTGCCTGGGCAGTGCTGGCCTGTCACAACCAACCCCATTCCGCTTTCCCGGTGCGCCACCAGATATTCAATCGGCTTCCCGCTAGCGCAGTTGTCGTAGTCGTCCTTGGTGTGCTCCACCTCGCCAAAGGTATCGTCGCTGTAACCCTCAAATCGCAGTGTTGGCATATCTGTTTTCTCCGTAGTAAGCGCCGGGCTAACCCGGCAATCCACGGGACGGCTTTCAGCCGCCCGTGATTTTTGCGTTAGGCGTCTCAATGCGCGCCCACCATCCGCCCCATTCTTTCGGGGTCAGGCGGTCTGCGTGCAAGTGTTCGTCAGGCTTGCAGCACTTCAGCTTGCGCGGCATGTAGGCGTTCGGCTCGCTGCCTTGTAGTCTCTGCGCTCGCGCGTTGGTGTAGCCAACAAACAGCACTTGTTCGCGCATTTGGCCGCGAAAGTCCCAGCGGTGCCGGTATAGGCCAACCTCGGTCGGTAGCTTTGCTGTGTATTCCATCGTTTCCTCTCCGTTCAACAAGACGCCTAACAATTCGCTCAAGCCGACCTTCGGCGGCTTATCTCAGTGCGTTTGGCCTCTCAAGCAGCATGAACGCGATCCGCTGCATATCGGTCAGGTGCTTCTCTGTTTCCTTTAGGCTGCCAGCACTCCCAGTGCCCTCGCTCGGGCGAAGTCCGCAATCCCACAACTCGTTCATGAGCCGCTGCGCATCGGCGAGTTGCAACCGTAGGAATGGCTCGTGAAAGCTTCCTTCTGGCTGTTCGGTGAAGGTCGCGGTCTGTGCAACAAACAAGCCGAACGGCTTGCGCTCAGCCATGTGAATCGCAATCGTGTCGTTCCAGAGTTCGCGCTGTGCGCGGATGAGCGTTTCCATTTCAATCCTTTCATGGGCGCCGAGGCCCAACATTTCAATCAACGCGGACCTTCGCGGCTACGCCGCTCGGCCCGTTACTGCCAGCGTTGGAAGACATCAGCCGCGGCGGCTGTCTCGGCTTTCGCCGCGCTGGCGGCTTCTGATTCGGAATAACCGGTGGCTCGATTACCTGCGATTCGCCGGCCACCAGCTTGCGCATGTACGCCTGCAGTGATTCGTCGGTGAATCGCCACTCGCCGCCAACCTTGGCCCCTGGCACTTCTCGCTTACTGACCAATTCGCGCAGGGTGTAAGGCTTCATGCGCAGGAATTCGGCGGCTTCTGTCAGGATCAGGACTTTCATTGAACGTCCCACCCCCATAGCTGTGTCTTGCCACCGGATTTGCTGTTGGCGAACTCGGCCAGCATGCGCCATCCGGATTGCTGCAGGATGGTGATTTGGGCCGCATTGCCGGCGTCGACCGTGCAGGTTGCGAAATCGTAGCCAAGTTCCTTCAGGATGCGCATCTGCTGCTCTTTGAGAACGCTTCCATGGCCATTGCGGCGCATGTCGTGGCGGACAAAGAACCCGTGGCAATGAGCCATTTGTGGCTGCGAGGGAACCGGATCGATATGGAAGGCGCCGGCATTGTTGGAGAAGCGGTTCATGATTTCCTCCAGCCGAAAGAAAGCGGGTCGCGCAGTACCCACAGGTGCCGCATGTTGGCGACGTTCACGATGTCCCTGTCTTTCGGGTAAATCTCGACGGCCATGTAGTCGCCGAGCCCAGCCTGCCGCTTTATGTCCTGCAATTCTTCCCAAGTGATACCGTCCTTCCAGCGCCCAGATGATGTATCGACTTCAGAGCGAGCTATGGAAAGGCGCGAAATTCCATCGTGTTCTTGGTAGCACTGGACGAGAAAGAAACGGCTTCGCAATACGGCATAGGGAATCTTCGAGGCGCCTGCCTGGTACGCCGGCCATTCCGCTATTGGAACGGGCTGAAGAACGGTCGGCAACTTGGCGTTGTCGCGCGCAAGTTTGCGGCGCTGTTCTCTTGAATAATTCATTTGTTTGCCCCCATGATCGCCGCCAGCAACTGATCTATCGCAGCAACACCGTCGCGCTCGTAGGCGGCGATGGCTTTCTTGTGCTTGCGATCAATCAGCCGAAGCGCGGCGCCGTTGTTCTTTCGATACCAGCGGCGAGAACCCCGTGCATGGACGCGCTGTCCGTTTTCGGTGTTTCGGTAGCGCTTGCACGCCTCGGCATTGGTCAGGTTTGGAAGCTCGGGCGCGTCGTCCAGTGAGCCCCATTTCCATAGGGCGGCATGGCGGCCCTTTGCTCGGCGCCAGGCGGCGATATAAACGGCTTTCTCGGGCTTGGCGTGAAGCTCTCGGATCAGGTTGCCAACAGCGCCGCGATTGCGGTCGAGTCGTTCAGCGATGTCGTCGACGGACAGCGCCGGGCTGTCCTCGCCGAGAAGGTCCGGAAGTTCTTCGAGCAGGGTCTTGGCGTGCTTGGTCATTACTTCACCATCGGCTCAAGGGTATTGGCATCGACGCCGAATGCCTTGGCAACCTCTTCGACTTCCTCGCCGAGCGATCCAGCCGGATAGAAGACGATGGCCGGCACTTCGGTTTTGGCCTGTTTTTCGGCCTGACCGTAGCATTTGACGGCGTCAACAACTTCCTCTGGTGAGTTTCCTTCCCACCCTTGATCAACGATATTTTCAGCAGGGAAAAGCAGTATCGCGTAGCCGCCATCTTCGCCTTGGTTTAGTTCGACATTTCCAAGGAACATGAGTAATTCGATGGTGCGCCACCGATCGGCATCTTTCGCCGCCTCGTCGAGTTTCGCCTGAAGCATGGATTTGTCAGAGCGAAGACCGGCTATCTCGTCGTTCAAATGCGCGATCTGCTGGCGCATGTTTGTGATCGTCAGGCCGGCGCCTTCTAGCCGTTCAACCTCATTGCACAGTTCAGCAATCGCCAAGCAGGCGGCGTCCATTGGGAACCCGTGATACCAGGCGGATTCCCATTGTTCAAGGTTGTAGTTCGCCCGGTAGCAGTGGAGGGTGTTCGCGTCCATGATCAGCGTCCAGTGCTGCCGAATCCGCCTTTGCCACGGGCTGTCTCGCCAAGCTCATCGACGAACTCGAACGAGACGCGCGGGATCGGCAGGATGCAGGCTTGGGCGATGCGGTCGCCGGGCATGACCGACATTGGCATGCCTTCGTCGCGCTCGACATCACAGGTCAGCTTTACCTTGATTTCGCCGCGGTAGTCGGAATCGATGCAGCCGACGCAATTGGCCAGGCGAGTGTCGAAATTGAAGCCGTGGCCGCTGCGCGACAGGATGAACATGCCGTAGCCTGGGGGAATTTCGAAGGCCAGGCCGGTATCGAATACGACGGGATGGCCCTCCTGTACCAGACGCGGCAGTGTGTTGATCGAGTACAGATCGAACCATCCGGAGCCATCGGTGGCATAGGTCGGCATCTTGGCAAGCGGGGAGAGTTGTTTGATGTTGATTTGCATAATTTATGATAATAGATTGATTAGGATTAGGCAAGCATTCTAGGTGCTGGCTAGAACGGGATGTCGTCGCCGAGATCGTCGAACGAGGGCTTCGGCTTGTTCTTGGCCGGGGCCGGCGCGTAATCGGTCGGTTCGCTGTCCTGGTTGCGCTGGCCGCCATCGGACTTGCTGCCGAGCATCTTCATTTCGTCGCCGCGAATCTCAGTTGTGTAGCGCTCTTGGCCGTCCTTGTCCGTCCATTTGCGGGTACGGATACTGCCCTCGACATAGACTTGCGAGCCTTTCTTCAGATACTGGCCGCAGATTTCGGCCAGCTTGCCGAAAAACGAAATGCGGTGCCATTCGGTCAGTTCCTTCTTCTCGCCGGTCGCCTTGTCCTTCCAGTTTTCGCTGGTTGCCACCGTGATGTTGCACATCGCCTCGCCGCTGGCGGTGTAACGAACTTCCGGGTCCTTGCCCAGATTTCCGACGATGATTGCCTTGTTGACGCTTGCCATCACGCACCCACTTTCTTTGTCACAAGGTCGATGATGTCGGCGACCGTCTTGCAGGGTTCGATTTCTTCGTCAGAAATGAAGATGTCGAATTCGTCCTCGATCAGCATGAATGCTTGGATCGCGTCCAGGCTGTCCATTTCCAGGCCGTCTTCGAGGGTGGTTTCCGGCTTGATGCTGTCCTCCGGGTGGCAGGATTGCTCGGCTAGTACGCGGGCGACTGCCTTGAAAATGTCCGGCATGCTATTTCCCCTTGGTGCGGCGTGGCTGGACCTGAATGGTAGGGGCGGGCAGGCCGCGCTCCATGATGGGCAACATGCTGCCCATTCCCATGATCAATGCGGTTGCAAGTGAGGCTCGGATATTTCTCATGGATCACTCCTGATTCGAGAGGAAGCCCGGGCGGGTGTAGATCACACCGATTTCGCCACGGATGGATTGTTCAAGAAGCGCGATGTCGGCGGTGGCCACGTTGTAGCGGTCTTCGGCTTGATGGCGCTTGGTCGGTTCGTCCTTGTAGCGCTCAACGGACTGTCGCATGGCTATGGCGCGTTCGCCCGCCTTGACCAGTTCGGCGGCCATCTTCTTCGGTAGCGGGAACGGGATGGCGATGAACTGGATGTCGAGCCCGGTGCGGAATTGGCTCATTTAGCCACCTTGGCGATCAGTTCTTCAACGGTAACGCCGCGCAGCTTGGCCAACTTGGCGATGGCGGCGGCCGGCGTGCCGTAGGCCAGGTCGACCACAATGCGCGTTGGCTCCGGGGCGTTGCGACCGCCTTCGTAGCGGCTGCCGCCGGATTGGGTGACGCCGATCCGCGACCAGAATTCGGTCTGGTTCATGCGCAGTTTGGTGCGCAGGGTCTTGTAGTCGGTTTGCTTGCTGGATGCCATGTTATTTCTACTCCTTCTTTTCGATGATCTTGGTGAAATCGTGCTGGCCCTTGATGTGCTTGCCGAGGAACGATCCGATGGATTCGGAAGTCTTGAACTGCTCGAACTTCTCGGCGCTGACCCCTTTGTAGTGGTAGAGCGTGCCGCCGTGCTTGAAGCGGACGGCCATGGTGTTGGATGACGGGTCGTGGCCGATTTCGGAAATTTGCGAGCTTGATACTTTATGAAGTGCGATTTTTGATTGCACGGTAACTCTCCTTTGTTCGTTGAATGCGATTTAGCGTGCCGAACTTGATCCATCTTTGACGCAGTGTTCCGGGGTCGGTATTCAGTTCTCTTCCCCACTGAGAATACGTCATCGTTTTTCCATTGAAAGTCACAAGAACGGTTGTTCGTTTGTTGCTGTCCTGCTCTTCCTTCGTTGCCCATCGACAGTTGCTTGGTTCGTAATTTCCGTTGTTGTCGATGCGGTCTATCGTTGTTCCTTTTGGTCGCGGCCCCATGTCAGAAAGAAAGCACAAAAAGTCGCCCCATCTTTTGCATACCGATATTCCACGCCCCCCATAGTTTTTGAATGAAATGTTCGACTTTGTATTGCAGCGCGATCGCATGGCGCACCAAGCGCGATATTCCGAAGATTTAATTTGCCCATGAGTTGCGTTTGCGGATCGGGCCGCTTCCGCCTGGAAGCATCCGCACGACTTTGCTCTGCCTCGGCGAAGCTGCGCTGTTCCAGGCGTAGATTCATTTCCGCAATCACAACGGCAAAGCCACCGAGTCGATCCACCTTTCTTTTTTGGTGGCATTGCATGCATAGCAACAAGCCTTCCAAAACGCTGTCCAGAAAGGTCAATCTTGTTCGGCATTCGTTTGCTACTCCTTTTCAGGTGGTTGTTGGTGTTTCGGTAAAAACATGGGTGGGGTTGGTTGCCTACCCGCCAATAGGCACTTCTCAGGCGTTTGCTGCGCCAACCCCGTTGATCGTTACGCGGCCTTCTTGAACGACTGCACCATCACAACGCCGATGTGTTCCTGAATCTTTCGGCAGATGGTCGGGAAGTCGCGTTCTTCGTACAGCTTGGCGGCCTTGTCGGTAGCGACCGGCTTGAATCCGAGCATTTCAAGCTGGTCAGCGGTGACACTGACGACACCAAGGCGGGCATTGATTTCGCCGAGCTTGATGCGCGGTAGGCAAGCGGTGGCAGTCGCTTGTTGCTCACTGGCGATAGACAAAGCCGGTTGTGTCTCAGATTTCGGCTTTTCTTCAACACAAGCGGGCTGCTCGAACTGCGTCTGGCTGGCCGCCGTCGCTTGTTCTGCTGCCGCCTTGCGCTCGGCATCAAGTTTGCGGATTTCTTCGGCAACCCGTTCGTTCGCTTCGCGCTGTGCCTTGGCCTGTTCCTCGGCGCGGATCTTCTCGCGCTCGGCTTCCAGTCGCTGGGCTTCCTTTTCCTTGTGCTGCGACACGCGGGACATCAGCAGGGCGGTGAAATCGTCCTTTGCCTTGGCGCAGACGGAAGCCAGATCGGGGAACAGGAAACGCCAGTCGAATCCTTCGCCTTGGAGGGTCTTGATGTTGTACTCGATGCGGTCGGCAATCTCGCTGGTGGCGACTTTGCAGCGGGCCAGTTCGGCGCTGACCTTTTCGCGCATGGAGTCGAGCGACTTCAAGCCTTTGACGGCACCGCCGAAGTTGCTTTCAAAGGGAGGCATGTAGCCGCCGATACGGTCATTGAGCGCCCGCCAGTAGTCGCCCATGGCGTCAGCGCCAGCGCGCACGATGTCTTCCTTGCGCCGGTCCTTTTCCTCGGTGATCTTCTTGTCGAGCGCCTTGCGCACGTCACCGGCCATCTTGGCGACTTCATCCAGGGCGCGGTGCAGTTCGGCAATACTGGTCGTCTGATCAAGGGCGTTCTGCTTGGCGCGCTTGGCGTTGTCCTCGACATCCTTCAGGTACTTGACGGCCGCCGATGCGTCGACAAAATCCTGATCGGTGACGAGCTCAGTCTTGATGCTGGAGATTACGGCATTGGCCGCCGCCTTGAACTCGACCAGATTGCTGTGCGTGACGCGGCCGGTGACTTCGACAACCAGGGCCGGCAGGTTGTCGATCGGATTAGCGGTCAGGATCGGCTTTGCTTCGATGACTTCGGGCTGGTAGTTGCGCACGTCTTCATCGAACTGCTTCCAGCCGGCCTTCAGTTGCGCGATGCGTTCCGGCGTTGAGCGGTAATCGCAGTAGACAAAGTTGTCGGTCGTGCCATCGCTGACTACGAAGATGATCTTCTCGAAGCCGAACACAGCGATCTGCTGATCCAGTTGCCACTTGTGCGAATCCGGAACTTCTCCGGCATCGACCATGGCGGCGAATTCGGCGTTCCACAGCTTATGCTCGAAGCCGATTTCACAGGTCATTGTCGTGCCGTCAGAACTGGCCAGCAGACGGCCTTCGTCGTCGGTGGCGACCAGCGGGTAGAGGTCTTCGCCGATGATGGCTTCGAGAATGGGGCGGGCCAGCGCTTCGGTCATGTGGCCAAGATCGAAACGGCGCTGCATGTCCGGGGTGATTTCATCGGTGATGCCGGTCGCCTTTTCGCGGACCAGTGCCGAACGGCTCTTGTACGGGCTGACGCCCATCATGGCCGGGGCTTCGCTGGCGTTGCGGGTGTTGGCGCGCAGCGCGTGCCATTCCGGGGAACCTTGTTGAACTTCATGGATGATCATGATTATTCTCCGTAATTGACGGCCAGATCTTCGATGGCCAGTTTCTGGTTGTCGGACAGGACGTACTTGGTCAGCGTCGTCGAAATGATCTGCGCCGGCTTCAGCTTCCCGGCCTTGACCGCTTCGCGCCACTTGGGCAGTTCGAGATTGAACTTGTCGGCCGGCATTTCGGGCAGCGCTGCAGCCGGTTTTGTTTCCGCCGGCTTCGTCTGCTTGGCTGCGCCATCCTCGGGAGCGAAGGCTTGTTCCGGCGTGGTGTCACCTTCCTTGATGGCGGTGATCAGACCGCGCAGAACAACCAGATGATCGAGCGTGATGTCGGCAGATCCTTCGACGCCCAGCTTGGCGAATACCTGTTCCTGCGTGACGCCGAAGGCAACCAGCGCCTTCAGGGCATCGGCCCGGCGGTTGGCCAGGGTCGAGAAGTCACCCATGACCACGGCGCGGGCAGCCTGGTACATATCGTCCCAGAACGCTTTCGGTACTCCCTTGAGAATAGCGTTACGCAGAGCAATGGACGAGGCCGCATTGCCGGTTACTCCGATCATGTCGGCGTTGTAGCGCTTTCCTTTGCTATCGGTAATGCGGCGCTGTACCTCATAGGTTAGGCCGACATTGCGTTCGCAGTCATAGAAAACGCCTTGCGCGGTGATGAAGTCGCCAGCATCGGAGACAACTCGGGCTCCGGCTCGGCAGTTTCCCCAAGCCGAGGCAACGACTTCGGCAAATCTGGCGCTCGGGCCTTCTATGGTCTTGTTTCCGCGGGGAAGGGCATAGATGCAGGATTCTGCAACCGACTCATTGAGCGTTACCATCTGCAGTGCTTCTTGACGGAAACGCTTGATTGAGCGCGGGAACTTGTGGGCGGTCGTTACCTGTTGTTCGATCTCGGATCGATTCAACACGGCGACGGTGCCGCTTTCCACGGAAATTCCGGCGACTTCCCGGCCTTCTTCGTATTGATCGTTCATGATTTCCTCAGAGGGTTGAGTTTTTAACGAGCTTCCCGGATCGACGAAACCCGGAAAGCTTTGAATTTCGGATCGTCCGCGATGATCTTGCGGACTTCGGCTTGATCGCGGGCGGTGACGTATTCCAGACGACGCCTTGCGCTCTCGTTCTCGTTGAGACACGCCTTGCGTGACAAGGTGACTTCCCAATTGATGTTGGCGCGAAGCATGCCGGTGAAATTACAGGCCATTACGCATTCCTTTATGTCACTACCGGTTACTCTTTCCGGCATCCTCAAGCGCCCCGGCTTGTGACCAGAGGGGATAGTTGACGGCTGATCGTGGCCTTCATCGGGCGGAACCCTTCAGGGCGTTTGCCAGCCGAGTCAAGATCAGGCCATGTGCCAGGTGCGGCGCTGGCCGGCTGGCAGGGTGGCGTTGTAATTGGAACGCAGGCGAGCCAGGTTCGTCCGGGCATTGCTCCTGGAAATATCCATGTTGCCGCGGGTGATCGGGTCGCCGTTTATTTCGTTCAGCCAGTTGAGAATCTTGGTCTGGCCCTCAATGTGGATTTCCAGCGCGTAAAGCTGGAACCACAGAATGATGCGAGTGATAGCTTTCATGTGATCGACCTCCGTTGTCGATGGGATGCAATACGCATCCCGTATGACAAGATTAGACGATTGCTAAACGGAAAGCAAGCGCGTTGATGCAAAAAAATACCGGCAACATTGTTTGCTTGCGCTACGACGCGGACATGGTGTAAATTCTGATCAACACGCGCTTATCAATATTAACCATTGCGGTTATATTGCCCTTTCATCATAAAAGATAAGCGGCAAGTAAGCAACGAATACAGTCTTCTCAATGGGCAAGCGCCGGCCAGCGCGCCTACTGTTACCGCGAGTTCCCGGTAGGCAGCCCACCCTTTTCTCAAGGTCACGAACTCGCACGAAGGAACCGCACAATGAAAGACCGACCAATACTTTTCTCGGCGCCGATGGTGCGCGCCATCCTCGAAGGCCGGAAGACGCAGACGCGGCGGGTTGTGAAGCCACAGCCAAGTCCGAGCAGCGACACCGCATTCGTTGGCACGGATGGAATATGGCGCTTTTCCCACCCAACCCTGCGCGACCCAGTAAGCCACGAAGCAGACGATGTTCGCTGCCCATACGGACAGCCTGGCGACCGGCTGTGGGTACGGGAGAAGTTTCAGCCTCTGTTTGCCGACGACATAGAAAACCATTGGGAAACCGATTGGAAGACCGGCAAGGGCTACAAGATCAGCTATCCGGCCACCGATGGGATTCAGGAATTCATTGATCTGGACGACGGACTGAGTGACGCCTGCAAGCCATCTATCCACATGCCCCGCTGGGCCTCTCGCATCCTGCTCGAGATAACCGGCGTCCGCGTTGAGCGGCTTGCTGACATAAGCAAAGACGATGCAATGGCCGAAGGAATCGTGGTCCAGCCAGATGGAGGATTTGGCCTTGCCGACTCCACGCACTATAACTTTTCAGACCCAACCGATAGCTATTGCAGTCTTTGGGAATCCATCAACGGCGACGGCTCATGGTATGCAAACCCATGGGTCTGGGTCGTCGAATTCAAGCGGGTGACGTAATGGCCAGATACCGCAAAGTCGACCCGAGAATCTGGAATGACGCGAAGTTCCGGGCCCTGAATGACCAGGGGAAATTGTCGTTCTTTTTCCTCCTGACACATCCGCACATGACCGCCATTGGCGCAATGCGCGCCTCGCTTCCTGGCCTCGCTTCTGAAATCGGATGGAGCGAGAAAGCCTTTCGGGAAGCCTTCGGAGAAGCCTCTACGAAGGGTATGGCGATGCACGATGAAAGTGCATCTTTGATCTGGCTTCCGAACTTCCTTAGATACAACCCCCCCGAGTCTCCAAACGTTGTGAAAGCATGGTCTTCGGCGCTTGATCTGCTGCCCGAGTGTGCGCTGCTAAACCGCGTCATTGCTGGCGCCGTAGCCTTTGCACAAGGTTTGAATAAAGGCTTTGCGGAAGCCTTACCGGAAGTCTTCGCCAAGGCTATGCCTTATCAGGAGCAGGAACAGGAGCAGGAATCTATCTCTAACGAGATAGATAGCGCGGCAGCAAAATCGCCGCGCTTCCATGCGCAAAAATGGTTGGAATCCAAAGGCGTCCCAAAGCAGGTGGCTGCTGACTGGATCAAGTTGCGAAAAGCCAAGCGGCTTGAGTCGACATTGACGGCTTTCGAGGGTGTTGAGGCCGAGGCGCAGAAGGCTGGCTTTCCACTGGCGACGGTTATCGCTTGCTGCGCGAAGAACAGTTGGGGGAGTTTCAAGGCGTCTTGGGATCACGGCCTTGGGGGCGAGGGTGGGGTAAGGGCTGGGCATTGGTTCATGTCTGCGCCGGGCATCGAGGAGAAGGCCAGGGCCCTTGGAATGATGCAAACGAAGGACGAGATATTCCCGAACTTCAAAGCCCGTGTCTATGCCGCAGCAGGGGTAACTGAAGCTATGGTGCGCGCCGCAAAAATCGACGCTGGCGAACGAGTGTGATTGCCTACCAATGAGCAACCACACAACATCAAGAGCGCCGACGATGGCGCAGGCTGTCGAAATAGTCACGAACTGCATCGATCGCCGAGAGCAGGGCAGGAAACTGTCGTTCATGCGGGAAACGCAGGGCGAGGAGTTTGCCCAGCAGGTTCATGACAAGGTGAAGGCGGCCGGCGGGGTGAAAAAGAAATGATTTTCGGTTCCGTATGCAGCGGCATAGAAGCCGCCTCTGTCGCGTGGCATCCGTTGGGCTGGAAGGCGGCGTGGCTGGCTGAAATCGAGCCTTTCCCGAGCGCCGTTCTGGCGCATCACTATCCGGACACGCCCAATCTCGGCGACATGACCAAGATTTCTGCCAGGGTACTGACCGGCGATGTCGTCGCGCCTGATGTGCTGGTCGGCGGCACGCCTTGTCAGGCGTTTTCAGTCGCCGGTCTGCGCGAAGGTCTCAACGATGGGCGCGGACAACTGACCATCAAGTACATGGAGCTTGCCAATGCAATTGACTTTATTCGCCAGCGGCGAGGCGAAGAGCCTGCCGTCATCGTCTGGGAAAACGTCCCGGGCGTCCTCTCCGACAAAACCAACGCCTTCGGCTGCTTTCTTGCAGGACTTGCCGGAGAAAGCGTGGAGCTCAAGCCGGCAGGGGGTAAATGGTCGAACGCTGGTTGTGTGTTTGGCCCCCAAAGAACAGTCGCGTGGCGCGTCCTCGATGCCCAATATTTCGGAGTGGCCCAACGACGCCGCCGTGTGTTCGTTGTCGCAAGTGCTCGAAAAGGGTTCGATCCCGCAACGGTTCTTTTTGAGTGGGACGGCGTGCGCCGGGATACTGCGCCGAGCCGAGAAGCGCGGCAAGTCGCTCCCACCATCCCTGCACGCAGCACTGCAGGCGGTGGCCTTGGAACCGACTTCGACTGCGACGGCGGAACCATCTGCGTAGCCACGGGTCAGGCCGGTGCCGAAATCGGTGCCGAAATCGGTGCCGAAATGGCGCCGACGCTGAACTGCAACCACGAAGCGCCGCATGTGGCGCACAGCCTGCGCGGCGAAGGCTTCGAGGCCAGCGAGGACGGCACGGGGCGGGGCACGCCGTTGGTGCCGGTCGGCGTCACGATCCACGGGACAGACCTGACTGTGCAAAAGGTGGCCAGCTACGACGAGCTGGCTCAGTGTCTGCGAGCCAGAACACCCGGCAACATCGACAACAGCAGCACGACGGTTGTTCAGCAGCCAGTAGCCTACGGAATCCGCACCGCCAACACCAGCAGTAACGGGTGGGGTATCCAAGAAGAATGCACGCACCCCCTGGATTGCGCGCAAGGTGTGGCGGTGGCGCAGCCTGTGGTGCACGCCATCCAAGCAGGCGCACTGCGAGTGAACCCAGCAAGCGGGCCGGACGGCGTAGGCGTGCAAGCTGACCACGCCTACACGCTGGAAGCCCGCGCGGAGGTTCAGGCAGTTCAAAGTGCCATGCAGGTGCGCCGACTGACGCCCACCGAGGCGGAAAGATTGCAGGGATTTCCTGACAACTACACGCGCGTTCCTAACTGGAATGGTTGGCGCAAGTTGGACTCCAGCGAAACGCCAGATCAGTGTATCTCCGAAGGCCTTGAGGTCAAGCTGAACAAGAAAACTGGAAAGTGGCGCGTCAAGGATGTCGATGGGCCACGATACAAGGCGCTGGGCAACTCAATGGCTACGCCGTGCATGTTCTTCATCGGCTCTCGGATCGATGCTGCGGTCAGCGCCGGTAAAGCGGCGAAGAAGGGGTGCGCATGAGCAAGCGCCAGAAAATCTACTTTCGTGTCGCCAAGGGCGCACTAGTGCCGGCCGATAGCTACGCTGCATCGCAACTGCGCGAGCGCGGCTATCACATCGGCGATTTGCTTTCAGCGGAGTTGACCAAGCCTCGCAATCCAAAATTCAACCGGCTTGTTCATCGCATCGGCCAACTGGTCGTTGCGCACATCGACGCCTTTGCCGGACTGGAGGCGCACAAGGCCATCAAGCGCCTACAGCTTGAAGGAAAGGTGGCCTGCGATGAAATCGGCTATCAGGTGCCGGGCTACGGGATGTTGATGCAACTGGTGCCGCGCAGCTTGAGCAACGAATCAATGGACGAGGGCGAATACCAGCAAGCCGCCCGCGCCATTTGCCGGACCATTGCAGAACGCTATTGGCCCGATCTTTCCGAGGACGCAATCGCCGAAATGGCGGAATCATTCGTGGAGGAAGTATGAGGATCAACCAAGCCCCAACGGCGTGCGATGCCTTCCACGCCAACAGCGAAAACGGCCTGGCCAGCGGCCAGCGCAACACGATTCTGCGCTTCATCGAGACGGCCGGCGGTTCGTGGTCGATCGGCGAACTGGCCGATGCGCTCGGGATGCAGAAAAGCACGGTCAGCGCCCGGCTGAATGAAATGCTGCACGACTTCGGAATGCTGGTTGAAAAGCCGAAGCGCAAGGACCGGTTGAGCAACATCACGATTCGGCCCGTTGGGCTTCCGGCCAAGCAACTTGAGTTGCTGCAATGAGCATCGTCAAGCGCAAGCCGTACCGCAACCGCAAGATTCTAGACCTGGCCCACAAGGTCAATGAATGCCAGGTGCGCATTCCTAGCGTGTGCATCGGTTACTCAGCTCATGGCTGCGAGCCCGCTCATTCCAACCAGTCAATTCATGGGAAAGGTGCTGGCCAGAAGGCCGACGATAACCGCCATGTGGCTGCCTGCCATTCGTGCCATGTGGCGATTGATCAAGGGCCAATGCCGAAGGCCGAGAAGGTCAGGCTGTGGAACGCGGCATTCGAGCGCACAAGGGCGCTGTACATCAAACGGTTCAACATTGATTTGGAGGCTGTAAATGCAGGATGAACGCGAAAAATTCACCGACCCCATCGACCAGGCGGACTATTTCCGCGAGTCGGTCATCGACGACAAAGTAAAAGAGGCGCAGCGCATCGCGGCAGATATTCCCATCGGCGTGTCCGGTTCGTGCGACTTCTGCGGCGAGGAGTACAGCCGTCTGGTCGGTGGCGCCTGCGGATTCTGCCGCGACAAGTACAAGCTCGACGAATGAAATACGACTGCCAGAACTACGACATCAACCGGCTTTGTCGCTTTGACCGGCGGGCTCTTGATCGGCGGTGCGATGGTTGCCAACGAACGACAGATCAGGCGTATCTCGAATCACAAGGACTGTGGATCGTTGGCATTTCGCATGCGCTGCCGGTGGTGCGGGCCGAGCCTGGCCGGTTGTTTATTGAGCGGTTTCCATTGCGCGAAGTGAATAATGCTCCGATGGTCTGAAGATCAACTGCGCGAGCATCACGCCAAGCGCCAGGGCAGGGTAGAGGCCAAGGCCGAGGCGAAAGACCATCAGGCCGACCAGCCACGGGCGAAGTATCGCAACAAGAAGGTTCAGATTGATGGCAGGACGTTCGATAGCAAGCTTGAGGGCCGCGTCTATGTCGATCTGAAGCGCCAGCAAGAAGCCGGCTTGATCACGGCGCTGCAATGCCAGGTAAAGTTCGCGCTGGAGGTTCATGGCGTCCTGATTGCGCACTACATCGCCGACTTCACATTTCGAGATTCGTCCTTTGCTTTTGTCGTGGCCGACGCGAAAGGTGTGAGGACGCGAGAATACATCCTCAAGAAAAAATTGATGAAGGCGTGTCACGGCATCGACATCAAGGAATACCGGCGGGAAAAATCCCGTGCCCGGAAACCCAATCCTGTGTAGAATTTCGCCAGAAGCACCGGAGCGCGGCTGGACTCCGAAGGCATCCTGGCCTTCCGCGCAAGGAAAGAAGAAGCCCGCCAAGTGCGGGCTTAGTCTTGTCCGGCTGATACGCGGAGGAATGACTTTCGGATGCCTTCGAGGACTTTTGCCCAGCCTATTCGTTCGTGCCATGGCTTGCCGTCTGCAGTGGCGCGGTAGCAGTCTATACGGCCGGTGCGGTAAAGCTCGATGGTATGCGTCACCTCGCCGAAGTCGAAATCCGTGATGACGATTCGTCGGCGAAGTTCAGGCATCGTCGGCGGGCATTCCGGCGCTGTCGATTCAAGACGAATGCGCTCTTTGGCCGCCCGTGCTGCGGCCATTTTGGCGCTCTGTTGAATGCGTTTTCTGTAGGGCATACCTTGCACGGTTCACATATTCAAGAGTTGGGCGGCAAAGGCAGCGGCATCCATTTCGCGGCGGCCATCTTCTGGTTGCTGTGCCAGAAAATCCCGCCAATCCATGCGCCATGCACAGTCTTTCCGCCTCGGACAAACAAAACTTCTTGCGCCTCCTGCGGCAGCTCTTCGGCAACATCCCGCCAGTGCGGGGCACGCTCTTTCGCGCGGGCCGCGCATGCTTTCAGTAGCAATGCCTCGCACTCGGCCCAGTGGTCCTCGTCCAGTAATTCGCCGAGTCTCGTTGCCAGCGCGTTCAGCGGGTGCCCTGGCGGCGGTAGTTCTTTTTCGTCATCAAGCATGTCAATCTCCAAAAAACCAGCCCAACTCAACGATCAACAAGACCGCCGCAATGAGCGTCGTTCGTCAAATAGCCGCCAGTCGCGGCGGCTTGTTACCTAAGCGTTAGAGCGCTCGCGTATGTTCGTAGCGCAGTCCGCCGCCGAATCCTCCCGCGCCGAGTACCCGCGCAAGACCAATTCCGCCGCCCGTGGGTTTGCTGTCGTGTACATTTCTCGCCAGTGCTTGGCATTGGCGTCGCACACATTGGCGCACGCTTCGCGCTCGTCGGTTGCCCCTGCTTCGTAGGCGGCTCGTGCAAAGCCAAGCCACTTTTGCCAATCGGTATAGCGGTCATCCAGCGGCAGCGATGGGAAGTGCCGCTGAATCATCTCAAGCAGCCTGTTGTCTGTTTGTCGTTGTTGCTCTGTCATGTTCTTCTCCAAAAAGCGCCCTAACACAGCGCTCGTTCGGACCTGCGCGAAAAGCCGCGCAGGCCGCACAGCTAAGCGTTAGGTGCTTCAATCGGTGCAGCCAACGCACTCGATGCCTTCCATTCCGGACAGGTTGATCATGGTCAGTCGCTCCCCGGATAGCCGTCGTGCTGCACGCCGTCGAGCAGGCGACCGGCAGCTTTCTTTCCGACGCGCCAACTGCTCAGGCCATCGCCCCAATCGCACTCTTGGAAATGCTCGTTCGGGTCTGAAATCTCAGGCGCGCGAAGGGTAGCCAAAGGCTTTTGCTTGCGCCAGTTGTGCATCTGTCAAGCGTTCGTGCTGCCCCATGCCGAGCAGCTTGCGGATAGGCTGGCCGACAATGGAGCTTGCGCCCTGGTGGTGCCACAGCGACCAGAGCGCAGCGGATTCCAGTTGTTGGCGCATCGGATGATGTTCGATGGTGTCGGCGTCTGGATCGATGCACTCGTTGTCCGGATCGCAGACGACGGCCATGCCCCAAATGACGCGGAATATTGATCCTTGTCGAAGCAACTCACGAAGCCCATCAATCAGGCGTTCATACTGCGCTGCGTCATCGGTATCGATCCGCTCTGGTATCTCGATTCCGTGCGGGTCGCCATCTAGGTCAATGAACCTTTCAGGAAAGTATCCGCGCGTGATGTCGTCAAGCGCGTTAGCGAGTTTCATCGCCATGTCGAGGTCTTCCGGGGAGGCTTTGGCCATTTTCATGCTGCACATCCTTTCATAGCGTTTCTAGCAATCAGGCGGATAGTTCGCTTTGTCGATCCGAGCTTCGCCTTTAGGCGCTTGCGTTCCTGAATAGCCTCGAACACCTTGAGACATCCTTCGCAGTCGCCGATGATTTCGAGAGCTTCGTCACGGTGAAAGTGGCGATGCTCCGGGGCGTAACCGTCCGAATCTATGAACCCAGCTAACACCTCTTGAATGTGCGAATGCTTGTTGTCGAGGATGTATGTCCATTCTTCGACGGTTACGGCGCGGTCGCATTCGTTGGCCGGATTACTGATGATCTTCCGGCAGTCGTTGATCGCGGACATAAGGCGGTCGTACTCAAGGATTGCTGCCAGTGCTTTATCGGCGTGGCTCATGCTGCACCGCCTTTCTCTCTTCTCAAGGCGTTGCCGCTTCGGGTGATGCTCGATGCAGTCGGCGTCTGGATCTGCGATCTTTTCAATCAACTCCGCGCACCGGTCCGCGATGTTGTTGCTGTTGCTTTCCGGATTCGCTTGCTTGCGTTGCAATGAGCGCTCGCGCTCATGGATAAGCCCGTCGATTACATGCCCCCACTCTTCACGATCGAACCGCAATGAGAAGCTGCGCAGGTTATCTGGTGCGCCGGCGATGGCGGCTTCTGCTGCTTGCATCGCTGCCGTTGCCTCAACGAAATGGCCGGCTCGCGTTTCGAAATATGTGTGCTGCTGCCCATCCTTTCCGGAAAGTGCGATTTCGCATATCTTGTGCAGCCCTTGCAGCGCCGCCAGCAGTTCGTCGCGCTGCTTGCGTATCTCGTCGGCGCTTTGAAAGTCGCCATTGATGACGGATAGCCCGAACGTCGTATGCTCGTAGAAATCAGACGTCACGCGGCGCAGGAGGCCAATCTCGGCCAACTGCTTCATGCGCTCCTTCGGCACGTCGTAACCTTCACCATCTGTCACGCACTCATGGAAACGCATCAGGTCTTTCATTTCCTGATCGGTGATCATGAACGGAAGTGCTGAAGGGCATGTCGATTCTGGTGTGGGCTTGTTTTCGCTCATGATGCGATTTCCTCAATGGTGAAAAACTTGGTGATCGAGCGCGGCGAAGCGCACTCGTAGTAGTCGCTGCCGGCATCCGGATAGACCCGGTAATAGGGCGGCCGTCCATCGCCGTCCTTGACGTGCTGGCAGCGGTAGGACTCGCCGCGCTGGTAGCCTTCCAGGCCAAAGTCGCCGCGCGGCTCGTTGTGGCAGACAGCGACAAAATCCGTGATCAGGGGCGCGCTCACAGCAGCGCCTTGGCCAGCAGAACGCACCAGCCGATAGTGACGGCGATGCAGGCGATGCCAATGACCGTCAGCGATGGGCTTTGGCTGCACTCTTGAATGATTCCGCTCATGAATGGCCACCTTTCTGTTGATACAGAACAAACGCTGAGGCCCACTCAAAATAGGAAATCTCGGTGACGATGTAGGTATGCGGGGTGATGTAGTCGACGGCGCTTCCCCCGCTGCAGGCCGACTCGAATTGTTTGCTTGACATTTTTACCTCCGGTGTAAAATGCGTGCTTAGGACTAGGCAAGCACAGTATAGCAAACGGGTAAATTATGGCAAGCGAATCTTGTGCAGCAATCGGAGAGCGGCAGGAGGTGTTGGCGATGTTCCGCTCGGGGAAGTCGAAGGCCGACATCGGCCGCGAACTCGGCAAGGACAAAAAGGCCGTGGGGAAGATCATCGCCAAGGCGATGCGCGCCAAGGAGGGTGCCCGTGGCTCTGCTCGATAAGGCGAAAGCCGCCGGCCTGTTCCTGTGGGATTTCCTGATTCCGCGCTTCATCACTGAGGATGTCGCGCTGCGCTATGTCGGCGACGACTTCACCGCTACTTGGTCAGAGTGGGACGACTACGAGATTGCCTGCAGCCTGATGGACGTTGAGCCCGGCGAATGCTTCGACGGTATCGCCACGGTTGATGCTTTCCAGTTCCTTGGCTTTGGAATGGCCTATCGGATAGGCGAATTCCGGCCGTTCGTGAATCCAGCGGTCACTTGAGCGCGGGATAGATTCATGTGCATCGGGGGCAACATGGAGACAGCGACAAACCTTAAGCGCTCGAACCGCCATTACGTGACGGTGACGGTTGAGGATGTGATTGTCGCCATAGGAGAGTTGGAAAAGGACACATGGACGACGCGCGATGTCGCCGCGGCGCTCGGGGTGAAGGAGCAGGCCATTCGAGCCACGATCCACCAACTCAAAATCAGGCGCCTGATCCGCGAAGCGGGGAGAGTGCGCAGGCTGACCAAGGAAACCGCCAAGGAATACTTCCCGATGACCTACGCGATTGTTATCTCATGGGGCGGGGCTGACTTCGAGGCCCTGAATAGGGTGTTCTGTCATGGGTAGTAGGCTGACGGACAAGCAGGAGAGGTTCTGTCTTGAGTATGTGCGGACAGGGGTTGCAAGCGAGGCTTACCGACTCATTTACTCTGCCGGACGGATGTCGGATAAACAGGTCTGGGAAGAGTCGAGCAAGCTGATGGCAAACCCAAAGGTTGCCCAAAGGGTTGCCGAGATTAGGGAAGAGGTGACTGCTCCTGCTAGAAAGAGCCTGTCGATCGATAAAAAATGGGTGCTTGAGCAGCTTGTGGAAAATGTCTCGATGGCCAAGGCGGCAGAGCCAGTCCTTGACGGAGAAGGAAACCCGACCGGCGAGTACAAGCAGAACCTTGCTGCTGCCAATAAGTCGCTGGAGCTGATCGGTAAAGAGCTTGGCATGTTCGTCGACAAGAAGGAAATCCGTACCGGAGCTATCGACGACATTCCGCACGAAGACAAGATGGCTGCGCTTGAGGCTGTTCGCCAAGAGATTGCCAGGCGAAAACAGGTTCATTGATGGACTTGTCGGCGCTTTCTGTTGCTCAACTGAATGCTGTGGCCACTGAGTTGTCAGGTGCCATCGCCAAGGACAGGCTCAAGAGCTACAAGCCATACAGCAAGCAGAAAGAATTTCATGCGGCCGGGGCAGAGCATAGCGAAAGGCTGCTGATTGCCGGGAACCAGTTGGGGAAAAGCGTTGCCGGCGCTGCCGAATGGGCCATTCATTTGACTGGACGCTATCCAGACTGGTGGGAAGGCGCAGAATTCAAAAGCCCGGTAACTATGTGGGCGTCAGGCGTCACCAGCGAGGGTACGCGAGATAACCCGCAGCGGCTTCTGGTTGGTCCGCCGGCTATTGAATCTGCGTGGGGTACAGGAATGATCCCAAAGGACGCGCTTGATGGGTGGAGCAGGGCGATGGGCGTAGCAAACCTGCTTGATAGCGTGACCGTTCGATGGGGAGGGGGCGGCGACATTCAGGCCGGGACATCCATTCTCGGCTTCAAATCCTACGAAAAGGGCCGCGAGAAGTGGCAGGGTCCAACGCTTGATGGCGTCTGGTTCGATGAGGAATGCCCTTTGGACATTTACACCGAGGGCTTGACGCGCACAAACAATGGGCAGCGCGGACAGTTCGCCATCATGACCTTTACGCCGCTGCTTGGATTGTCTGATGTTGTTAGCTTGTTCCTGATGCCGGACAGCCAGAAATGACGCGCCATGTAACGACCATGACGATCTACGACGTGGATCACTACACCGACGCTCAACGGGCTCAGATCATTGCGTCGTATCCGGCGCATGAGCGCGAGGCGCGTGCCAAGGGTATTCCGACGCTCGGATCTGGCTTGATCTTCCCGGTTGTCGAGGAAGACATCATCGTTGATCCGTTCAAGATACCAGACTACTGGAAGCATATCGCCGGCCTAGACTTTGGCTGGGATCACCCGACCGGCGCTGTCAAGCTGGCCTACGACGCTGACAATGACGTGGTGTATGTGGTCGCCGATTACAGGGCCAGTGAATTGACGCCGGTATTGCACACTGCCGCACTGAAGCCATGGGGCGATTGGCTGCCGTGGGCCTGGCCGCATGACGGACTGCAGCACGATAAAGGTTCTGGCGAGCAGATTGCCGAGAACTACCGCAGCAATGGGCTCAAGATGCTACCCGAAAAGGCAACACACCCGCCTGGCCCTGGTGAAAAAGAGGGGCAGGGCGGTAATGGCGTCGAAGCTGGCGTGCTGGACATGCTGGAACGCATGCAGACCGGGCGCTGGAAGGTATTCTCGACGTGCCAATCATGGCTGGCCGAGCGCCGGCTGTATCACCGCAAAAATGGAAAGATAGTGAAGGAGCGTGACGACGTGATTTCGGCCAGTCGCTACGCCTACATGATGTTGCGCTTTGCCATCCCGAAGCGCGAGAAGATTCCAGACTGGAAAAAGGCGCTGCAGGCCCGTCACCGGGCGTCATCGCAGGCGGCGTGAATACTAGCTGACGCGGTATAACGCGGCATCATCCGCCGAGCCATGCCCCATGAACGAACAGACTGCAACCACGACCGATAAATCAAGGCTCGCCGCTGAGAATTGGGAGCGCTATCTGTACGGCTGCGCGCGCGGACACCGGGAATACACAGCGACCGCTGCGGTCCTTGAGGGCTATTACACGGGCGGGCAGTACGATCGGGACGGCCGGATGCTGCCCGGTGGACACTGGAACGAAGCTGATCTGGCCATCCTCGACGAACAGGGGCGCCCGGCTTACGAGTTCAATCAGGTCATGCCGGCAGTCAATGCGGCGCTGGGCTATCAGATCAGCAACCGGATGGACATCGCATTCAGGCCGCGCCAGGGTGACGCGACCAAGGATCTGGCCGAAGTTCGCTCGAAGGTGGCGATGCAGATCGCGGCAAATAACGACCTGCATTGGCGAGAGTCCGAGGTATTCGCTGACGGCATGATTCAGCAGCGCGGCTATTTCGAGTGCCGCATGGATTTCGACGACAACCTGCTGGGCGAACTCCGGGTGTCGGTTCCTGATCCGCTTGATGTGATTCCAGATCCGGATGCGAAGTCATATCATCCTGACGGCTGGGGCGACGTGATCGTTACCCGTTGGCTGACGGCTGACGAGATAGAGGGGCTCTACGGGATTAAGGCGCGCAAGATTGCCGAGGAAACAGGTAGCGGCCATCACGTTGCCAATGCAGATTTTGGCGATGCCGACCTCGACACGACAGAGCGCAACAAGTTTGGCGGCGAAACAGGTCGCCATGATTCGCAATTCGCAACAGCCGGGCAGACTCGCTACCGCATCATCGACCGGCAGAAATGGGTGCGTGAACGCGGCGACGTGGCTATTCATCCGAGCGGCGATATTCGCCCGCTAGGCGGCGACGAGACGCCGGACGCTATTGCTGAAATGCAGCGCAATGGCATCCTGATCACGAAGCGGACCTTCAAGCGCGTTCGCTGGACGGTCAGCACCGTCGATACGCTGTTGCATGATGGCTGGTCGCCTTACGACCGCTTCACGATCATTCCATTCTTCCCGTTCTTCCGCCGCGGCAAGACGCGCGGACTGGTCGATAACGCGATTGGCCCGCAGAAGGCGCTCGACAAGGGAATTTCGCAGGCCATCCACATCATCAACACGACGGCAAATAGCGGCTGGCAGGTTGAGCAAGACCAGCTAACCAACATGACTGCCGAGCAGCTTGAGGAATTCGGATCAAAGACCGGGCTGGTTATTGAGCGCAAAGCCGGTTCGGCACCATTGCAGAAGATACAGGCAAACGCAATGCCGCCTGGCGTCGAGAAGTTGATTGACTTGGCGGCCTACACGCTCAAGGACGTTACCGTTCCGGATGCGATGCGCGGCACGCAGGGGCCGGAGCAGTCTGGTATTGCCATTCAGAGCAAACAGCATGCGGCGCAGCAAGGGTTGGCTGTGCCGCTCGATAACCTGGCGCGCACCAGAAACATGCTGGCCCGCTGGATGGATTACGCCATTACCAAGTATTACGACAGCGAGCGCGTGTTCATGATCACCAAGACAGATCCGCGCACCGGCATTGAGGAACATGAGCCGATGCCGATTAACCAGTTCGACCCGGCGACCGGCATGTATTTCAATGACATGACCATTGGTGAATACGACATCGTAATCAGTGACCAGCCGATGCAGGTTACGTTCGAGAATTCGCAATTCACGCAGGCGATGGAGTTGCGCACGGCGGGCGTGGCGATTCCCGACAACGTGGTGATTCGCCATTCCAATCTGTCCGACAAGCACGAAATCATTCAGCAAATGGATGCTTCGAATACCCCGCCGGCCGATCCGTTGCTGGAAGCCAAGGCTAGGTTGATCGATGCGCAGGCCGAAAAGACCAAGGCAGAGACAGTCAATAAAAAGGTCGAGGCCGGATTCGGCGCTATCCAGACGGCGCAGACAATCACAGCGATTCCACAGACCGCAGCGCTGGCTGATGTGATGTTGCAGTCGTATGGATTCGAGGACGCCAATGCTGGCCCGATCATTCCCAGCGCATCGGCCCCGGTTGCTGGTGCCATGCCGGCCCAACAAGGTCAGCCCGTTGATCTTGATCCGTCACAGGTTGCCGCTATTCAGCGCCAAGACCCGGCTACTGCGCGCCAGGTGCTTGGTAGTCGACGCAATACCAATCCTTTGACCCCGCTGAATCCCGCAACTGGTATTGACGCAGGAATTGAAGGCGGGGCGTGAATGCTAACTGCACGCATAAACTCGGCGCAATCTAACCCATGGAGGCTTTTGCCAAATGAGCTTTGAAAATATCGACACGCCGGCATCGGAGGCTGAACTGTCAGGGCAGGACATCGTTGATCCGGTAGATTCGCCGACCGATCCGGTCGAGATTGAGCAGCCGGAGCCCGAGCCCGAGCCGGTAGTCAAAGCAAAAGAAGCAGAGCCGGAAGAACAGGCCGGTGAGCGCAACCCGGTAATCCCGCGTGCCAGGTTCGACGAGGTAAATACCAAGCTGCACGCCGAGCGCGAGCGGGCAGAGGCCGCAGAGCGCCAGTTGGCTGAACTCCGGCAGGTGCAGCAATCAACGCAGGCGCAGGCTGATGGCGCTGTCAATATTGACGCACTTGAGACACAGTTCTTTGATGCCATGATGGAAGGCGACAAGGATACAGCCGTCAAGTTGCGCGCCCAGATCAATGCCGAATTGTCGTCGCGCGCCGAAGCTGCTGCGACGGAACGCATGTCGCGCCAGATGACAGAGCGCGAAGCAACGAAGGCGCTGCAGGACACTGGCGCAAAGCTGATTTCGGCGTACCCGTTCCTTGATCATTTATCGCCAAATGCGAACGCCGAGGCGATCAACGATGTTGTTGAGTGGCGTGATTTCTACGCAGCCAAGGGCGACCCGATTCATGTTGCTCTGGAAAAGGCTGTTGCCAAGGTTGGGCCGATCTATTCCGATGCCGCGCCCGTGGTGACGCCGACAGATACGCGCAAACAAGCAGCATTGGCCCGTAACGCTGCCGATGCCGCGGCGCAGCCGCCAGCAAATGTCGCAGGGGTGGGTAATCGCGCCGCGCCGCAGAAGCCGAAAGTTGAGACCCAGCAGGATTGGGAAAAGCTGTCCGATGCAGATCGAGAGTCGATGCTGCAATAGTTTGACGGAGGCCGGAGACCCGCCGGCCAGTTTCAAAGGTTCGCCAGATAACCTCAATGGCCGCAGCGGTGAGCGAGACACTGATTCCGCCAACGGGGCGGGCGGAAAAGGCCCCCGGTTCTCAGACCGTCATTCTGTGACTTCCGCGTGTGCGAGGCGGTATTCGCGCCGGGAGTTGGCCCGTAAGCCAACGAAAGCAGTCATTTCGTTAATTTATGGAGGCCAACATGGCTTATACCGCTCTGGGCGCTTTGCAGCCCGACCAGAAAAAGGCGTGGGTAAAGGAATCGATCCGCGTTTTCCGTGAAAATTTCTTCTTCAACAAGTTTCTTGGCACTACCGAGAACTCCATCGTTCAGCACGTTACCGAGCTGAAGCGCACCGAGAAGGGCGACCGCGCCATGATTGGCCTGGTGGCTGATCTGCAGGGTACTGGCGTCGTCGGCGACAACGACATCAACGGTCGCTACGAAGCGCTTGAATCGTCTTGGGTCGAGATTCACACCGACCAACTGCGAAATGGCGTCAAGTCAAAGGGCCGCGTCGATGATCAGCGTTCGGTCTTCGACTTCCGCAAGGAAGCCCGTGACAAACTGGCCTTCTGGCGTGCCAATATCACCGAAGAACTGATGATTCTGACCGCCTCTGGCGTGGCTTATGGCGCGACGACCAACAACGCCCAGCGCGCAGTCGGCGCTCAGGACTCTTTGCTTGACCTCGATTTCGCCGCCGACGTTACCGCGCCGACCTCGAATCGCTGGTTCCGCTTCGACGGCACCAATCTGCAGGCCGGCGACACGACCCAGGTAACGACTGGCCACGTTCCGAAGTACGGCATGATCGTTGATCTGATGGCCGAGGCCCGTACCCGTGGCGTCAAGCCGTTGCGCATCGGCGGCAAGGAGCATTACGTCTATCTGTGCCATCCGAAGACCTTCGCCCGTCTGAAGAAGGATGCCGATTTCCGCGATGCCATCATCAATGCTGGCGAGCGCGGCGCGAACAATCCGATCTTCTCTGGCGCGACCGTAACCATGGACGGCCTGATCATTCACACCAACAACCGTGTTTTCAACACGGCAGGCGGCGCGTCCGGGCAAGCCACCTATGGCAAGTGGGGCGCCGGCAACGCCATCGAAGGCACCCGTTCCCTGTTGATGGGCTGCCAGGCGCTGGCTTATGCCGACATCTGGGGTGACGCAGACTGGTACGAAGGCGATGACGACGACGGTGCCAAGAAGAAGATCACCATCGGTATGTACGCCGGTCTTCGCAAGCCGAAATTCATCTCTCGTCTCGATGCCAATACCACGCAGGACTTTGGCGTGATGGCGCTTGACCTGACCCTGTAATTCACAAGGGGCCGGGCATCTCGGCCCCGTTTGGAGATAAACCAAATGGCTATTACCAAAGACTTCAACCGCCAATGCGTGATGTCGGCCTTGCTGACTATCAACTTCGGCGATCTGGCCGGCTTGTCTGGCACTGACGTTGGCGCGGTTTCGTTGCCGCCGAATGCGATCGTAACCGGCGGCGCCGTGGTCGTGAAGACCGCCTTCAACTCAGCAACCTCTGACGTGATCGACGTTGGCGACTCGGTTTCCCAGAACCGCTACCTTAACGACGGCAACATCCACGCAACCGGCGTGGTCGCCCTGGTGCCGACCGGCTATGTCCATGCCGGCGGCGACCTGACCGTTCGTTGGGTTGGTGTTGGCGCAGTTCCTACCACTGGCCAGCTTCAGTTGCGCGTCGACTACATCCAAGTTGGCCGTTCTGAATACACGCAGGACTAATTAGTAACTAACCGGGGGCTTCGGCTCCCGGTGCCAATTTAGAGGGGTAAATCATGCAACTGAAATCGCCTACCGTTGAGCCGTTATGCGTCTCGTTGACCAATGGCACCGGCCTGCGCATCGGGCCTGATGGCCGCGACGTTCCCAAGGAATTCATCAAGGAAGCATTCGCTGCTGGCGCTATCCCGTGCGACATGAGCGCCGATCAGGTTGGCGAGAATATCGCGCCGAAAACTTCCGATGAGCAGCAAGAAATTCTGATTTCCGGAATCAAGAAGATGCTTGTCGAGAACGCCGATGACTTTACCGGCGCCGGGCTGCCGAATCGCAAGGTTCTTTCCGGCATCGTCGGATGGAATGTCAGCGTTCAGGAATTGTCGGCCGCATGGGCTATTGTTCAAGCCGAGGTTGAGCAGCAATGAAGCTCAAAGCCATTCGTCAAGAAGCGCGTTTTCGTCTTGATGACGAAGTGCGCCCATATTTCTGGAAAGACGAATGGCTTGATGCAGCGATCAATGAAGCCGAGCGCGAGGCTTGTATTCGCGCCAGGCTGATCGAGGACAATTCGAGCAATGTGACTAGCATTGACATTGTGACGACTGAAAAGCGCTACGAGTTGTCGCCGCTGATCATTGATGTTCTGGCTATTGAAATGGCCAGTCGGCCGGGTTGCAACATCGCCGGATGGACGCTGACCGAATCGGAACTGGTGCTGGATAACTACCCGTCGTCGAGCGACACGCTGCTGCTGACAGTTGTTCGCCTGCCGCTGTCGGATATGTGCGATGACAACGCCCAGCCGGAGATTCGCGACCATCACCACGAAAAGCTGATTGATTGGGTCGAGTACCGTGCCTACATGGTGCAGGACGCCGATTCATTCAACCCGGTCAAGGCTCAAGAATACGAGGCCGCATTCGAGCGATCGTTCGGTCGCCGTCCAGATGCAGGCGTTCAGCGCAAGCAGCGCAAAAAGACGGGCCGCGTGGTCCGGATGAATCCATTCTAAGGGGCCGACATGGACGCGCAAATCTTCCAGATCGACGAACAGCGCCGCCAGCGCAGCACGGCGATGGCTTTCCCGGTTCCGGCTGATCTGATCACTGCCACCCGTAGCGCCGCGGAGTTCTTTGCCTGGTACGCCGGGGCGATGCTGACTATCCATGTGGCCTTGGTGCGGTCTGCAATCGCCGCCATGCAGAACAGTTTCCAAATCGAGGCCAGCAATCATGAATAAATCCCTGCCGCGAGGCATCCGTTTAGATAGATCGCCATCTGGTGGAGTTGGTGATGCGGCATACCTGCGCAACAGAAATTCCGTACTCAGATGCGAGCCTTCTTTGTATGCCGCGCGGCCCACTCTTGGCTCGCTCTCTTATATCCACGGCCTGTTCCTTAGAAATTTTTGCGGTGATGCATTTCTCACCGTTTTGCATCGTTCCGTGATTGTTCATATCAAGCTGGTTATCTCTGTGTGTCGCCCACCTAAGGTTTTCGATGGAGTTATTTCGAGGGTTTCCGTCGTTATGCGCCACGTCGGTAAGTGTCTTGTCGACAGGAAACCCAAGAAAGGCAATCGCAACCAGTCTATGGGCCATCCTTCGACACGGCTTACCAATTTCATCTCGGAGTATGTAAGCCGTGTATCCGAAGCCTGTTTCAGAGCCCTTAATCAAAATAGGGGTTTGCCGCCATCCAAGAGTCTCGTCAGGATTTCTCCACGATCTGGCTTTCTTTCGCCAAGAGCGAACCTCTCCGCGCTGATTGATTTCGTATTGGTCAAATCCTGGAATAGTTTTCCACGTGTCCATTTTTAGATATGTAGGAGGTTGAAATGAATAAGAAATTACCACGTGGAATCACGAATTGCAACCCTGGCAACATCGAGCGCGGCAAAGACCGATGGCTTGGCATGTCGGCCGATCAGTCGACAGACGCCCGCTTTCTCGTCTTCGACAAGCCCGAGTCCGGCATCCGGGCCTTGATGCGCTTGCTGATCAATTACCAAGAGCGCCACGACATCAAGACGCTGCGCGCGGCGATCAACCGCTGGGCGCCTACCGCTGAGAACAATTCAGCGGCCTACGTGCAGCATGTCTCCCGCCTGACTGGCCTGGACCCTGACGAGCCGATTGATTTCCTCGACGAGTACATCTGCACGGCCGTCGCCAAGGCGATTGTCCGCCATGAGAACGGCGATCCGCGTGCCTTTGGCGCTCCCGAGAACTGGTATGCCGAGGATGTCTATCAGCGTTCCGCCGTGATGGCTGGCTTTGATCCGGCGACCAAGCCGCTGACGCAATCGCGCACCGTGGCCGGGGCGGTGATTGCCGCGGCTGGCACGGTCGGCACCATCGCTGCCTCTCAGTCCTCCGGACTGCCGGTGACAGCCGACGACGTGAATACCGTTGTTCAGGTCATCGGCCCGCTGCTCGGCACATCGGTCATGGCGGTTCTTTCCCCGGTGGCTTCCATTGTCGGCATCGGCCTGACGCTCTACGCGCGCTGGGATGACGCCAAGCGCAAGATTCGGTAGGGGTCGCGCCATGAGCTTCGATGTAAAAGCGGACATCATGAAGGCCATCAACGGGACTGATGACCCGGCGATGCGTACCGTATTCATGCTGATGCTCGGCCTGTTCGAGTCGTTCAACGAGAAGCTGGACAAGGTTATCGGCGATGAAAAGGCGATGCGCGAAGCGGTGCTGAACGGCCATGAGCCGGTGCACCACTCGCATCATGAATGGATTGACCGCCAAATCAAGCGCGAAAATGAGTTTGAAAAGCATCATGAATGGGTCGATAGGCGCATCAAGCGCGACCCGGAGATTGACGCAATTGTCGCCTGGGCAACGGCGGCAAAAAAACGCGAGGAGGACAACGAGAAGAGCGGACGCAAGATCCGCGATGGCTTGATTGAAAAGGTGCTTTGGTCGGCGCTGGCGGGTGCCGTCATGTTTGTTCTTGGTCGTGGCGGTGTGTGATGGCTGAGATGAAAGAACGGGTCATCAAGCGCGGAAAGACGTTCTCCCTGATTGTCCGCTGGGAGAATGCGGACCTTATTGTTCGCAAGCCGATCACTGCAATTTCGCTTGCCTTTGGTGCGCCTCGCCTGACTGTCGCCGGGCATGGGGCCCCGGCAGGATGGCGGGCCGCTGTGAATCGTGTCAACGGGATGAAGCAGATAAATTCCGCCAGCATTCCGCCTAATGAAGATGACTACCACGCGGTCACGGTCATTGATTCAAACACGATTGAGTTCAACGAAATCGATCCTGTTGATGATAACGGCAAAGAGTGGCCGGCTTATACCGATGGCGGCTTTCTCCAGTACAACGCGCCGGTTGATCTGGCCGGCTACACAGCGCGCCTTAGCATCTGTGATCGACCGGCAAAAAAGGGCGAGAAAACGGCGCATCTGTGGCAGGCATCAACGGCCTACGCCGCTGGCCAGTTCATTGTTCTTGCCGACTTGGAGACCGTCCTTGTTTGCTCGGTATCCGGTACGTCCGGTTCTGTTCAGCCGACATCGCCAGGCGTCGATGGCTCCGTGACCTGGGCTGCAGCAACGGCGTTTTCTGGTCCGAAAGAATACTGGCGGATGACCGACGCGGACGGCATTGCTATCGACAACGCCAACAAGACCACAACGATCACGGTTGAGGCTTCTGAATCGGAATCCTTTTCATGGACGGTCGGCGTATGGGAGCTTGAGATGGTCAGCCCGACCAACAAGGTTACGAGAACCCTGTTCGAGAGGGTCAGGATCAGCGAAGAGGTGACGACGTGAACGATGAGCAGCGGATAACAATCAAGCAGTTGCGGGACTACTGCGATGCGCATATTGCCACCGGTCACGGCGAAGCATTTGCGGCCTTTGACCGACGCGGCCTGCAATTCCTCACCGACAAGACCGACGTGTATGTTGGCCTTCCGCCTGACGGGAAAACGCATGACGACGAGCGTGTTTTCCTGCGGCCGGTGTTCTGAGGGGGTTTGCCATGCCTAACTACGTTGTCCAAGACCGCGCAACCGGCGAGGTTGTTTATGCCTACACGGCCGACGAGCCGTCGCACACCGACGTTTACCCCTACGATACCTACAACCACATCCCGCAGCCGGAAGTGGTTGCGCCTGCCGTGCGCCGGGTGAGCAAACTGGAGTTCGTCGCTCGCCTCGGTGACGACGAATTCACGGCGCTACTCGGCTTGGCCCGGGAATCTGTCGATGTTGAAAAGTTCGTCAAGATGATTGACTGGGCAACGCCGGAGGCGGATGGCACCAGTATCGATCTCGACGATCCGCGGGTGCGGGCTGTCTCCGGGCTTGAGCCGGTGTTGATTGCGCTGGGCAAGACTCAGCCTGGTTGGGCGGCAAGGGTTCTGGCCTAAATGTCACAGGTAAATTCCCTTGTTTGCTGGGGTGGCCGGCTCGGCAAGACGGTCAGCATCAGCGCGACTACCGACGTGGTGACGCTTAACAACCACGGCAACCGGGACGGCAGCAAGCGCTGGCCGAGCGGCACGCTGCCTGCCGAACTCAGCGTGCTAGTGCCGGTTTACACGCGTTCGACCGGGCAAAACACCTTCACGCTGCATACCTCGGAGGCCGACGCGATTGCCGGGACCGGACAGATCACGTTCGCGGGTTCGTCGACCTATGCGGCAGTCACCCTCAAGTCGGATTTCATCGTCACTTCGGCCAACCTCGCGGCCTACAGCGTGGATATATCCCGCTATGGCGATCCCGGGTCGGAGCGCATCTACGACGGCGTCGTGTCGTGGAATAGCGGACGTTCTGGCGCATCGCCCTACGATATTGAAGTCTGCGAGATCGGTGAGCCGTTTTCAGACATCCTGACGGCGGTTTTTGAAGTGACCGTGCCGAGCGCGCGCAACGTCATCACCACTGAAATCGGCGCGGATTTTGAGGCCGGGACGAAGGGCATTCGTTCCGCCGCCTTCCACTCCGGGAATTTCCCGGCGCTGACGCTCGACACGATGGCGCTCGGCACCGGCTACGTGCTTTACAACGGCAGCATCACGACCGGCTCGCTGTACAAGATGACGCGCTACCGTGACACGCTGGACGGCATCATCGTGATGAACAAGGCCAATGCCAGCGTCACCGTTACCGATCTTGGCGTTCAGTGCCGGCTGTACAACTGTCAGGTCATCGGGGCGGCGGCGTCCGTCGTCGGCGTCGGTACGAACCTGCGCTCGGCGCTCGGTGAGGCAGTCAATAACCTGTTCTACGGGTTCGCCACTGGGGCCTCCTTTGGCTCGTCGCAGCTCGGCCTCTACTTCGTTAACAACACGGTCACGAAATGCACCGCAGCGTTCAGCGCGGCCAGCACGGTCAAGGGCTTCTTCTACAACAACATCAGCCGTGGCAACACGACGGATTGGCCGACGCAACCAACCAACCTTGAGGGCGCCAGCAACAACGCCGGGGCGGCCGGCGCGGCGTGGGTCACTGGTTCAGGCACTCGGGTCACGATTGAAACCACGGATTTCGCCAATTTCGCCGGCAACGATTTCAAGGCGGCGAGTTCGTCATCGCCGCAGGTTGAAGGGGGTATCGCGCCCTACGGCGCACCGCTTGATGACATCGCTGGGCATGTGCGACCGGATTACATCACGGGCAGCGGAACGACCCCTGTCACGGCAGGTTCGTTCGTTACTGGCGTCGTCTACTCGATCACGACGGTAGGGACTACAGACTTCACGGCCATTGGCGCATCGGCAAATACCGTTGGCGTCGAATTTCGGGCGACTGGCGCGGGGTCTGGCACAGGCACGGCAACGCCACAGGCCAAGTACGACATCGGCTGCTTCGAGTTTGACCACGGATATGGCCCTTGGCCTTCCACACACACGCTGACGCTGACCAACGTGGTTGTCGGCTCGCGGGTGTTCATCCGCGACCAAGCCAACACCACGACCCACTACGACCAGATTGCCGCCGGCCCGACCGTCGAAATCACCGTGACCGTTTACGGCGATGCCCGCGACAACTGGCGGATCAAGATTCGCAAGGCATCGGCCGCCCCGTACTACCAAGCCTACGAAACGCTGATGACAGCGGCGGCCGGCAGTTCCTCGATTTACGTCAATCAGTTGCCCAACTAGAGGTAAAGCACCATGGCTATTCAAGACGATTTCAGTGTTGCCTCGAACGGCGACATCCGCCACGTTTCAGGCACGACGGTTTATTCGGTCAATGCCTTCCATGCCTGGCTGCAAGACCTCGCCGACGACGCGTCGCCATCCGGCAATGACCTGATTTCGATCCTCTCCGATGATCCGTCATCCATTGAAGGCGGCCGAGCCACGGACAAGCCGCGAGCATTGAACCTGCTCGGTGCGTTCAACATCGACGACGACGCGGCGAAGTACATCAACTTCGGCTCTGTGGCGCAGGCATCTGGTGCCACGCTTTATACCGGCCTGAAGTCCATCGGTACGCCTCTGGTCGCCGGTTCCCCGGTCTATGTCGTGCAGAACGGCGCCAAGCTGACGACCTACTGGCCGAACGGTCACATTCAAGTCATGGTAAAGGCCAAGACGGGCGGAGCGCTGATCGACTCTGGTGATGTCCGCGTCTTCTCCCGCAAGTACGGCCAGACCTACGCCGACTTCCTGACCAACCTGGCGGCAGGCGGTGAACAGCCGGCCGCTATCTCGACGGCGCTGACCGACTGGACGACGCTCAACGAGGCTGGCGCCGCTGCCTTGTCGGCCAAGGTAACGATCACCCCGGGCGACGTGACCAAGACGCTGGGCGCCAACACCAAGCTATTCAAGGGTCAGGTCATCCTTTCCGGCGGCTGTACCGTTGCCGAAGCGGCACAGTACCTCCAGTACGTTTGCCGTGAAGCCTCGACGACGACGATCAACGGCGTCGAGGGCTGGCGCTACCGGGCGCTGGATGCGAGCTATGACCCGAACGCCGCGGCGCCTTTTGGCATTGTTGCCGGTGGCAAATGGTTCGTGGCGCAAGGCTGGTGGGTCGAAGGCGTACTGGCCGGCGACTCGCAGAACTATCAACTGACCTCACACGACGGCACGGTGATGACCGCCCCGATTGCGGCCACCATTGAAATCGGCAACCTGACGGTCGCCGACCGCGTGCTGGCCGGGCGCGACAATGGCAGCGGCGGCTTCCTGACCAACGAATACACGCTGAATGGCGCGACCACGGCGGGCGGCAGTACCTGCGTGGTAAATGAGGCGATCAAGGCCGATACGCCGCCGGTTGGCTACATCCGGGTCAATGGCGTTCCCTACAACTACACCGGCTACGTGGCAGGCACCAAGACATTCACGATCAGCGGGACATGGGGCCAGATTCACGCCAACGCCTCGCCGGCCTGGGTGCCGTTCCTCGATCTCGTCGCCGACGCCGGCACGGAGTCGAACAGCTACACGTCGGCAGGCAACTTCACCGGGCGCGTCAAGGTGCGCCGTGGTGGCGCCAGCCCGATCAAGCCGTTTGAGACGACCTTCGCTGTCGGCTCGACCGGTGGCGGCACAAACCTTATCCGCACGCTGGATTAACCCATGCTGACCGTCAACTGGCTGACGAAGGTGGTGTACTCGGATGCGTCGATTACCGACATCCCAGCGCACCATCTGGCTCTGCGCGACCTTGAGTCGTCGCCGGATGGCCAGTTGTACCCGGAGATTTGCGAGTGGGCAGAGCTTGAGCTTGGCGGCGGCGCAACCTTCCCGCAGGTCAAGTACATCAATGGCTATGTGCTGGAGTTCATCGGCCCGGGTCCGTTCCTCGTCACCGGCAACCTGAAATGCACGATCAACGATACCGGCGTGCAGGTCGAGCGCGAAACCAGCGCGTCCTACACGACCACGGCGGTAGGTGGGTCCGGGCCTTCGGCTGAGTCAATCGCAGCAGCCGTCATCGCTGCGCTGCAAGCCACGCCGTCCGTGATTGCTGACCCCGTCTGGAACAAGGTGCTGCCGTGACGACCGGCGAATACCTCGTCGCCAACTCGCCGCTCCCGTCCGGGACGGCGCTGGCCCACTTCATGGCGCTTCAGTTCGGCGCAGGGCAGGGCGAGACGGTGTTCGCCTCAAGGTTCTGCGTGGTGACTGGCGACGAGCGCATTGAAGTGACGCAGCGAGCGAAGAAGCAGGCGCCGCAGCCGATGAATGAACAACGCGAGCCAAGATCAATTCCGAATTTGGCGGACGACAAGCGAGCTTTCGCATTCTTCAGTCAGCCGAGCGTGATCGTCACGTCGCGTCCAGGCGATGAGATTTACATCACTTCAAAACAACTGACGGCGATTGCAAGGCATTCGCTCGAACAGACAACCATCAACCGCAAGAGAGGCCAAAAATGACCGTCCGTGTTTATCGATCCACAGACTTTGGGGCGCCGCAGCTATCCGGCCAAGTCGGCACCTTGATTGCTATCCTTAACGCCTGTCTTGTCGACGGGTACGGCACCAACACGATTACCTCTCTCACCCAATCCGGCGGCGTGGCGACGGCGACTACGAACGTCCCGCACCAATTCACCGGCTCGCCGAAGGTGCTGATCGCCGGTGCCGCATCGAGCGACTACAACGTCGAGGCGACAATCACGATCACCGGGGCGAGCACTTTCACTTACCCGGTGAACCCCGCCGCACCGGGTACAGCCGGCGGGGCGCCGACTTGCAAGATCGCGGGCAGTGGATGGACGAAGCCGTTCGCGGACGGCACCTATGTCGCTGCCTACAAGCAGCCTGCCGGATCGAACGGCTTCTACCTCCGCGTCGACGATAACTCGTCCGCCACGGTAGCACGTGGACAAGCCTACGAAACGATGACCAATGTAAGCTCGGGCCTGACCCCTTTCCCGACCTCGGCACAACTCGCCGGCGGCGTGCACATCGTGAAAAGCGACGTGGCAAGCTCCGCTACAAGACCGTGGATGCTTGTATGCAACGGACCGTTCTTCGTTCTGTTCATCGCGCACGACAACAACGCGACGTGGACGAATGGCAACGGAACCGGATTCGGAGACATCAAGACCTATAAAGCCGGAGGAGCAGACCCGTACGGCACGGTGATCATTGGGAATGTCTCCAATTCCTTTGCCAACAACGTTATTCAATCAATTTCGAACTCGATAGGAGCGGCGAATACAGGCCACTGGATCGCCCGTCCTCACACCGGGGTTGGCGGGTCAGCAACGATAGCAAAAACGTCGGATTACACAAAGACGATAGCTGCGTCTAGCACCGGGACCAATGGTCAGCCGTACCCTTCCCCCGTGGACGGTGGTTTGTATGTCTCCCCTTTGTGGCTTTCAGATGCTTCTCCAGTCGCTCTGCGCGGGGAGTTGCCAGGGCTATGGAACCCGCTACATCAAAAGCCTCTGGCAAACGGCGACATTTGGGCTCCCGGGTCAGGGTCTTTGGTCGGTAAAACCTTTGAGGCGGTCAACTTGTATAGCAATGCGCAGATTTTCGTCGAAACCTCGGACACTTGGTAATGGCGACCGTAACGACACCGTCAGTCAGTATTCGGCTCTCCGAGTTCGCAATGCTCAGGCCGCCGCCGAGCATCATCAGTAAGAGAATACCAGCCATTTCCGAAAAGCTGCCGTGGTGGCGAAACGACACGTCAGTTGCCTATAACGGCGCGGCGTTCTTGGCAGTCGACCGCAAGGGCGTGTTGGCCGGAAAGGTGACGCTGGACGAAACGCCTGTAGTCGGAACTCTGGTCTATCTGTTCTACCTCCCGTCCATGCTGCTGATTCGGACTGGAAGGACGGATGCAAATGGCGACTTCTCGTTCGACGGGCTGGATCGATCGACGAACAGGTATGTCGCAGTCGCTCGCATCCCGCCGCACAACGCAATGATCTTCGATACCCTGACCCCGGCATAAAGGAGCCAACCATGCCTACTATCACCCTATCCACCGATACCAAAGACTCGGTACTCAACGCCCTGAAGGCCAAGATTGACTCCGGCGGCGCCGCCGGGTCGATCAAGATTTACACCGGCACCAAGCCGGCTGGCCCCGGCACGGCGATCACTGCTCAGGTGCTGCTCGGCACGCTAGCCCTGTCATACCCCTGCGGCGACGTAGTGGACGGAGCGCTGACTTTCGACCCCATCACGCAGGACTCGCAGGCCGACGCAACGGGAACGGCGACGTGGGCGCGAATCTTGGCGAGTGACGGTTCTGCCAAGGCCGACGTTGACGCCTCTGTGGTCGGCGGCCAAGGGTTCATGCAGATGAACACGACGAGCGTTATCATCAACGGCCCGATCCTGATCAACTCCTGCGTCATTACCGCCTAAATGCCGTACTTGCCGCCAGCCGGGCTGGCTGTTAATTTCGTTCGTGACCAAGCGGCATATTCACCGCCGCCGGGTATCCACGTCGATTTTCATGGCTACACGGAGGCGTCATACGTCATGGCCGGGAACGGCAAGGTCCGTTTCGACGGTGGGATGGGCACGTACTCCGCGCCGGTCGGCCTAGGCGTCGGCGTATTGACCTTGATCGGCGAGGCGGCAACAGGGGTCGGCACGGCGGCAGCGCTCGCTGGCGAGTTTGTTTTCTCTGGCGTGATCGACACGGAGGTAGTGATTCCGACGATTGCCGCCGAAGGACAGATCAACTGGGGCGACTCTATCAGTGTGACGGTCGTTGTAAATTCTGTCTGTGCCGGCGAGATTGCATGGGGTGGCGGAATCGACCTGTTCACCAGGCCGCCGCAGATTGACATAGAGTGCTACGGCAGGCTTTCAGCGTTCGTCGGATCGGCGGATGTAAGGCGCGGGGAGAATTCCGCGTGCGCAGGAAGGTATTCTTTTTCCGGAAGCGCAGATGCTCGCGTTGGCCGCGTCGGCAATATGGCTGGCAGACTCGTTTTGGCAGGGGCCGCGCAAGCAAAGAGGGGCGAGAGTGCTTTCATGGCTGGGGCTCTTCTGTTCTCTGGCGAGGCGATTGTCAGACTGGATCGGCAAGTTGAGTGCGCCATGAGCGGTACGATAGTTTTCAGCGGCGCCGCCTATCTGCAGCTTCAGGTAAGCGCCATCGAAAGCATGGATGTCGTGTTTGTTTCCAGTCGCCAGGAGCGAATCAGTGTCCTTCAGTGATGACGATGATTTCTCGCTGTTCAAGACGAGGGACGGTCAGGCGACAGGCCACGCGAACGAACGAACGATGCTCGATGTGGTCGGCGGTCAGCGGACAATTCGCACGCAGATTCGAGACAATCCGGACGGTTCGACGACCAGACTCAAGACGCGTGGCGGATTTGCCGAGTTTGTAACGACAGAGCCAAAAAAAGAAAGCCCAAAACCAAAAAGAGGACCGTTCCTCTACTACAAGCTCGCCTCATCTGAGCATCCATTTGGCTGGGGAATACGCGCAGACGGTCGCATGTCGAATCGCTGGCAATGGCCAGGATACCCGGTTTCGTACTCAGAAGTGCGTGACTCTACTGCTATCCTGAACCCACAGGCATTTAAGAGTTCAGATGGCCCAGGAACAATGACATGGGAGGACACTCGACAGACGCCGCAAATAAAGGCGGTACTTTCGTGGTCGCCTGCCTTTGGAAACGGCAGATCGGCGCCGACCAACTACATGGCCGGCGTCCTTGACTCAGTGTGGCCGTCGTCGCCGATGCACAATTACACGTTCGACGGCGGGTCGTCTAGCGATCCTCCAGGGAAGTTCCTGCCGGGCCAGAAGATGACCGGCGCAAATGGTCATTTGCGATTCGTGCAAGCCCCGCTCCAGACATTTCTGTACGAGGACGGAGAAAGCACTGGCATATTCGGGTACATACTCGCCGCTTGCATCGTGGCAGGTCAGACCGAACGCTGGCGCACAATCGAGTTTGTGCCGCGACAGACGGCAAGCGAAAATCTCGTACTAAAGGCAAAAGCGTACCGGGCGGACGGGACTTTCGTCAGCAGCTCGAATGTAACAATGAACCTACCAAACTTCTCCAAGCTGACTGAGATGATCCAGCCGCCGCGATTCAACTCCAGCGGAACTCAGGCAGTAGGGATCGTCAGATACACAAAAACAGGCGACCATGGCGGAGGCGTTGCGGTCATCGTGATTGATTGGGCGGGCGCACAAGCCAACGTGGGGCCAACATACGATGCTTCGTACCAAGAGGGAAACTACAACGAAACACAAGACTACCCGCTGCCATACTGGCTGTCTTACAACTTGGGGTTTACAAAAACAGAGACGCTAGTGGTTACAACCCCTTTGATAGCTGACTATGCAGGGGATGACATCCGTCTGCTATGGACAAAGCAAACGGTTTCTTTCGAAGGTAGCAGGTCTGTAAATTACGACCAATACAGCCTGTCACAGAGCGCGACATCTCGGAAATCCAAAACGATGGCTCTTTATTTGGATGGAGCTATTCTGGAGTCGGTATCTTCTACGGAAGAAGGAGACGCCTCGTCATCGATCGGAATAACTGTGTCTGTAATCGATCCGGAGCGCCCGTGGAATGTCTACGAAAGCGGGAGCGAATCGTCAGGGTCGATGTCGATAACGCACAGTGCGTCGTCGTTTATTACGGACGTTATGGCCGACTTGAGGAAGGGAATAATCGCGTTCTGCGTCGAGACATTCGACGCCTACGAATCACAAAGCTCCGGAGCAATTAGCGCTTCCCGTGACCTCGGGTATCCAGCGATCATCACATGGACATCGGAGCAGAACGTGCCGGCCGTAACGGCGACTGCGCGTATTAAGTTAATTTCAGGCGGGGTAGAAACGGTAACAGAGCTGCCGGGTGTTATTTCAGCCGAATCGACGACGTCGACGAATACAACGCAATCTATCAGGGTAGACACTCTCAGAGGTTTAATAGTATTCGGTGGCGACCTGCATATTAATTCCGGGCTGTTCGTGGACATAGACAAGGAAGAGTCGAATTGGGCGTCGGCGGGTCGCGCGCTGAATTCGCAACTCGTCGAGTCACTGTCCATGGCCGTCGATAAAACCGGCAGCACCATCTTTATCTCCGGGCTGCTGTGCAACGGGCTGACAAAAGTCTTCACCCCGTTCGCAAAAATAATCCGCAACGGCGGCGTGAGCAACATGCCGGTTTCCGAAGTACTCAGCGACGACGGGCAGCCCTCGTATATCTGGGTTTCAGAGCCTATTTTTCTCGATGTTGAGGTCAAACCATGAAAACACAACCCAAAGGCCCATGGCTCGGGATCAACAACCGCCTGCCGGCCTATGCGCTAAACAAGGACAAGGTGGGCGATTTCCTGCGCGATGCGGTCAATGTCGATGTCGACAATGCCGGCAGCCTGCGCCGTCGCCGTGCCGCATCAATGGTGCAGGCGATGGTAGCGCCGCATTCGCTGCACATGACCAGCGACACAGCCGGCTACATGGTGCGCGGATCGAGCATCTACGCCATCACCTTGTCGGCCTACAGCGAGACGCTGTTCAAGGTGCTGACCTCGAATAATCCGGTCAGTTGGCTGGAAGTGGCTGGCCACCTGTATTACTCCAATGGGATTGATTCCGGGCGGATCTCGGCCGGCGTCTGGTATCCGTGGGCCTTGCCGACGCCATCGGCGCCGAGCGTTGCCGGCGTGGCTGGGGCCCTCGACAAGGGAGCCTATCAGGTTGTCGTCAGCTACCGCAACAGCGTGACCGGGGAAGAGGGCGGCGTTTCGCCATCGACCAGTCATTCGCTATCGACCATCGGCGGGCTGCGCGTCACCTTGCCCGGGGCTACGCCTGGCGCCACGCACATCAATGTCTATGTCTCGACGGTGAATGGCGAGGTGCCGTTTCTGGCTGCCACGGTCACGACTGGCACGGCGACCGTCGACATTGTCTTGCCGGCCTCCGGGCGAGAGGCGAATGAGCGATTCGAGGCGCCATTGCCGGCTGGCACGCAGCTATTCGAGTTCAACGGCTGCCTGTGTTCGGTCAATGGGTCCGAGGTATTCGAGGGCATCCCGTACCGCCATGGCTATTACCTGAAGACGGAAGGGCGCATTCCTTTCCCGTCCGCCGTGAGCAACGCCGTGCCGGCCGAGAACGGGGTGTATGTCGTTGCCGACAAGACCTACTGGCTCCAGGGCGCGGTGATGACCAAGGCGGAAATCGTCAGGGACGTTCTGCCCTATGGCGGCGTGCCTGGCACTGCGTTTGTGATGGACAAGGACGCCCATCAAGTCGGCTGGTTCAGCCGCGACGGTATCGTGCTGGCCGACACAGCTGGCCAGGTGAAAGCCTTGATGGCTGACAATGTGTCACTGGCGGCGCCGGCTTCTGGCGTGTCGGCGCTGTTTGCCGATGGCGGCTACAACCGTGTTGTGTCTTGCGGATGGTGCCTGAATCTCGACACTATGGCCGCCACGCGCTACACCAGTTACGACTTCACCAGCGCCAGCCGTGGCTATGCCACCAAGGCAGACGGCATCTACACGCTGGCCGGGGCCGGAAAAGTTGATTGGCTGATTGATCTTGGCCAGGAGAATTTCGGCACTGAAGCCAAGAAGGCGATGCCGGCCGCCTATCTCGGGTACGCATCGGAAGAACCGATGTCCTTGCGCATCCAGACGCCTGAGCACGACTACACCTACGCGGCCCGGTCCTGCTCTGAAGGCTTGCGGATTCATCGCGTCGATCCCGGCAAAGGGCTTTCCGCAAATTGGTTCGAGCTGTCGCTGGCTGGAGAGTACGATTTCACTTTGGCTACGGTCAGCTTCGCGCCCGCAGCATCTACCCGGAGGATTTGACCATGGCAGACATTGTTAACCTTGACCCGTATGTGATCGGGCATAACGGCGACCCGCAGAGTTCGGCGGTATTTTCCATTCCCAATGCCGCGACCAAGATCGTCGGGGCGGTGATTAACGCCACATGGAACCAGGCGTTTGCGACGAAAGCGGAATTTACCGACAAAATAACGGCGGTGATGTCTGGTTTCCTAAACACCACGACAACCCCGCATGTGACCGCTGGAACAATTTCCGTTCCGTCCATTGCCGAGCCGAATATCAACATCCCATCCAGCGTCGACAATACCGACGTAATGAGCGTGTTCGATACCAAGTATCTGGAACTGGTCGGCATGCTTCAGCAGAAGATGATCGATTTCCGGACTACGTATTTCCCGGACGAATCCGCCACCTACGTTGCCGCCGAGACGTGGCTGAAGGATGCGATCGCCAATCCTGAAGCGGGGCTGCCTGCGGCTATCGTCGCGCAAATCTGGGGGGATGATCAGGCGCGCATCCTGGGCGACAAGACGCGGGCTCAGGATGCGGTTGTCGCACAGTTCGCCGCCCGGCGTTTCCCGCTGCCGCCGGACGTTGCTGCGAATGCTGTGCTGCAGATCGAGCAGAAGGCGCAGGACGAGATCTCTGAATCAAGCCGAAAGGTTGCCATTCTGTCGGTAGAGCTTCAGCGCTTCAATGTTGAAAGCATCATGAAATTGCGTCAGCTTGCCATGTCGTCAGCCGTCGATTACATCAAGGCGCTGGCTTCCGGGCCGGACATGGCGTCTCGACTGGTCGGGGTGGGGTACGATGCCCAGAGCAAACTGATTTCGTCGGCGGCATCGTTCATGAACGCGCGAACCGGCGCGGCTGAACTGGTCAGCAAGGTCAATCAGTACAACAACTCGCTGACCTTCGAGGCGGCGACCAAGAACCAGGCGGCCGACATGACCATGATCGAGGACAAGCTGAAGGCGTTGCTGGCCGAGGCGCAATCCATCGCACAGATGACAACGGCGCTCCTGAACAACCTGCATGTCAGCACTTCGTTGTCTTCCAATGGTGGCTCGACAACCGTTGGCGCGGCCGATGTTGCGTTCTAATGTGCTTGCCTACCCTGCAGCAAGCAGTCGTATAATTCGTTGATTAGGAGGCCATTATCATGGGCAAAAACAAGCGCGGCATTTGCATGGCGGACGGCGGGATTACCCGGCAGGAAACCGCTGACGAACTGATGGCCAGGATGACGGCCAAGTACGGCGCTCCAGCGGCCGGGCCTGCACCGCAGCAGCCGGCGCCAGTAGCCCAACAGCAGGCCGCACCAAAGCCCGCGCCGCAGCAACCGGCCAGTACCGGGCTTGGCATCATGGGCATCCTGCGCGGCCGAAAGGAAGCGATCGACAAGGCCACCAACTTCGCCAATGGCGGCATCGCTGCCGGTGCGCCGAAGCGTTTCAAGTTTGAAGGCGATGGCGGCCCGCGAGAAGACAAGGTGCCGGTCAAGGTCGCCGGCCAGAACATCAACGTCTCGGATGGCGAGCAGGCGCTGATCGTCCCGGCCAAGACGGCGGCCAATGCGCAGGCGATGAAGGCCATTCAGGACATCATCGCCGGGTCGAACGATGGCCGGCAGCCGGATATGAGCAATGGCGCCGGGCCGAACTTCAGTGATGGCGGCATGACCGACGAAGAACGCGCCTACCGGCTGCGCACCGGCAACATTGCCGGGCCGGATATGCGCGGCATGGCGGCTGGGATCACTTCGATTCTGCCGAAAGAGTCGCCGATTCGGCAATGGGCAGAGAGCGGCCAGCAACCGGCCAGCCCGGCGCCGGTTGCGCCTGCTGCTGCACCTGAAGTTCAAGCCGAAAAGCCGGCTGCATTCAAGGCCGAACCTTTTGGCGCCAAGCCGGAGCAATTCGCCACGCCAGCCAATACTGACGGCCAGTTCATGACCGGCAAGGCGCAGTACGACGAAGGCGGCCTGAACCGTACCGGGATGGCAACACCTGATAGCAGTGGCGGTGGTTTTACGCAGAAAGGCGTTTCCTACAACGTCAATCCGACGAATCAGGAAGGCATCACCAAGATCACGTCGACCAAGACCAATCCGCTCTATACCAACATCAAGCCCGAAGAGGCGACTGCTGGGCTGAAGAATCAGATGGTCGGCGGCGATGCGGCCAGCGTTCAGGAAGGTCTATCCCGCCACGCTAGGGCCAACGCCATCACGCAATCCATCATCGACAAGCAGCCCGTTGGCGGAGTCAGCATCCTTGGTGATGGCGGGGTGGGTGAAATCAACGACGAGCGTACCGCCCGCTGGCGTCAGGACGAGCTATTGAGCGCAGCCAAGTACGGAAACCGCGCGGCCGGTGATGCGATCCAGGCCAACGCACACCTTGGCGTAGAGGGTATTCGCAGCGCTACCACGCAGCGCGGCCAGGATGTCGGCGCCGGCATCACCATGCGCGGCCAGGACTTGACCGCGAATACCGAGGCCAACCGGCTTGCAGTCGAGTCTCCGCTGAAGCAGGCCCAGACGCAGGGGATCATGGCGCAGAACGATAGCGCCTCGATGATGGCGGACATCCAGAAAAAGGCGCTGGCCGGTGATCAGCAGGCGATGGCTACACTGAATTCGCTGAGAGGCAAGGGTGGTTCGGCATCCGACCGATTCCTGACTGTTCAAGGCGGCGAGGAAATCGGGCCGGACGGCATGACCAAGATCAAGCGTCCCGGTGGTGTATTCGATGCGCAGACGCAACGGTTTGTGCCGATGGATGGCGGGCAGCAAGGGCAATCGGTCCCGCCAGCAGACAAGCGCGAAGTTGGAAAGACGTACCAGACCCCGAAGGGTCCGATGGTTTGGCGTGGTAATGGCTGGGAGGCCGCACAATAATGGCTCTGCTCTCTGATGATGATGTTTTTGGCGCAAGCAGCAAAGGCTTGATGTCCGACGCTGACGTGTTCGGAGAGCCGACCGCCAAGCCGAAGAAAAACAGCATTGCGCGCGGCGTTGCTGACCTTGGCCTGGGCTTTGTCAGCGGGGCGGTCGGCGCAACCAAGGCGCTGGCCGACGCTGCCGGCGCCGGCAGCGTCGTATCCAGTACGCTGAACGACGTCAACGAAGGAATCGCTGGCTACCTGAGCGATTCGGCAAAAGCTGATCAGCGCGAACAAAGCCGTATCACGCAGGAGGCCGAAGGCAAAGGAACATGGGAAGGCATCAAGGCCGGCGCCAAGGCGTTTGCCGTGGCCCCGGCGCAGACCGCAGTTTCTGGCCTTGGTTCAGTAGTCCCGGTGGTCGCTGGCGCTGCCGCAACGGCCCTGACCGGAGGCGGTGCGCCTGCGGCATTGGCGGCCGGCGCCGGCATTGGCGCATCGATGGGCGCCGGTACGGTCAAGGGCGCCATCTTCGACGAGGTGAAGAAGCGCGGCATCGAATCGGGAATGAGCGAGGCCGACGCAATCGCCGAGGCGACCAAGGCACAGGAATACGGCGGAGATAACGCCGGCAACATCGCCGTGGGCGCCGGGCTCGGGATGGCTGATGCAGCAACCGGCGTCACCAAGGCGGCAAGCAACATCGTCCGCAATGCCATCGTCAAACCGGCCGTGACTGAAGCCGCCAAGGCGAGCGGGCGCGGGATTGTTGGCCGCACCGTTGCCGGCATTGCGGGCGAAATGCCGCTTGAAGCGGCGCAGGGCGGACAAGAACGCTACGCGGCCAACGTCGCCGCGCAACGCGCCGGTTACGATGTCGATTCGTGGGCTGGCGTGGCCAGTCAAGCCACCCTTGAAGCGCTGGCCTCGGCCGGCCCTGGTGCAGCCTTTGGCGCGTTCAGCGGATCGAAGTACGTCGAGAGCAAGGCGCAGCCGCCGGCTGAAGATCAGCAACCGATTGCCGGCCTGCTGCCAGCGCCGAACTACACCGGCACGCCCGGCGATCAGTTGATTGCCAACGATGCCGAGCGCCAAGCCGCGATTGATGCCGCTGACGCCAATGCCGCTGCCGTCTATGCGGCGCGCGAAGCCTTCGAGAGCCAGTTGCGCCAGTCGGTGACGATCATCAACGAGCCGGCCCCGCTGCAGCAGCGCATTGATGACATGCTCAACGTCGATGCGTCGAAGATGAACCCCATTCAGCGGGCCAACTACGAAAAGACCCTGGCGGCTGCATTCAGCGAGCCGATCGGCATCCGTCACGACGCGAACCAGCGCGAAGTGCCGTTCACCATGGGCGAATACCTTGATGCGCAAGTCGCCGCCGAGAACGCTGTCCGCGCCAGGCCGCTGAAGCAGAACGCCGCCCAGCAAGCCGATGCCCGCCTGCAGCAAGTCGCCGACGAGGAAGGCTATGTTGCCCCGGAAGTCCCGGTGGTCGGCACGCTGTCAGCCGTGGCGAACATGGCCATTCAGTCCGGCGCCCACAAGCAAAACCAGATGCAGCAGGCCATGCAGGCGGCTGTTGCCAGCCAGAAGACGAACAACGAAGGAACTGCCAATGCTGCCCAAGCTAAACCGCTGGCTCAAGAAGCGACACGGACGAATGATGCGCAAGCTGGGCTTGCATCTTCCGCCGCACAAGCAGCGAGCCAAGGAACAGGCGTAGCCGCACCGGCTGCATTTAGTGCATCTGTACCTGCACTAAATGCGGGGAATAGTGTCAATTTGCCTGCGACATCAATCAGTAGTCTCCAGGATCAACTGGATAAGACAGAGCCATTCAGCGAGCAAAGCCAGTTACTGACAGAACGATTGCAACTTGCCGTCACGGATGATGCCAAGTCGGCAATTGGTGCCGGAGAAATGCCTGTTTATAAAGTCACTGATCATGTCAGCGTAGCGATCCATCCGTCTGCGCAAAAAGAAGGAATGATTCAGGTCACTCGCTACACTAAGGATGGCGTGATTGGTGATTCGCAATACAACTCGATTGATGAAGCGGTTCGGTTTGAAGGTTTGACGCACAAGCCGCGCATTCCATCTAACGAAGCGATTGCCCATATTGAAAACTCAATCGCGGCCGAAGCGGAATATCAGAAGCGGAAAAACGAACAACAGGCAGGGGCTGGGCTTCCGGCTTCGACGGCTGGGGGTTCCCGGCCGGCGCCTGTTGCCAATCAAGAACCAGTCAAGAACCAATCCGAGCAACCGCTCGATATGGTTCCTGCGGCCGACGCCGTATCACAGCCGAAAACTGACGCTGCCCCGGAAGCCAAGCAGGACAATGCGCCGGTATCAACGCTGCAACCTGACCCCGCCCTACAGAACCGCGACCGTGGCCGGGCCGCCTCGGTCAATCAGATGCAATCCATCGCCCGCAATCCGGACTACATGCGCCTTGGCCCAAGCCGCACCCCGGACAGCGGCGCCCCGATGGTCTTTGCCGTAGGTGGCGATACCAACAAGATTGCACCGTCGAGCTTTGGCGCCAACGACATCGCCGTGATGTCCGATGGCCAGCGTGTGCCGTTCCGCTATGCCGTGGTCGATGCGAGCAGCGTTGAACCATCCAACTTCGCCGATGGCGCGACCAATCCGGCCTTTGCTTCGAATGCACCGGGCACAATCAAGGCGCTGAACAATGGTCGAACCGCTGGCGTGCGTGCGGCGCATGAAGGCAGCAAGGCCGCGAACTACACCGCCGAACTGCTGGCCGACCAGGCGCACGGCGTTTCACCGGAAGCCATCCGCAATACACCGAATCCGATGCTGGTTCGCGTCTATGCCGAGCAGGCTAATACCGGCGATATGGCGGCCAAGTCGCAGGGGCAAGGTCTGGGCATGTCGGCCAGCGAACGCGCCACGCAGGACGCCGAGCTGATGACCGCCGACGTGCTGGACAAGTTCGCGCCGGGTGATATTGCTTCGGCCGGCAACCGCGATTTCGTCCGCGCCTTCGTCGGAAAGTTGGCCGAGAACGAACTGGCCGACATGATGGACGCCACCGGCAACCTGTCGCAAGACGGCCGCCGTCGAATCGAGGCCGCTTTGCTGACGGCCGCCTATGGCAAATCGGATCTGGTGCAGGAGTTGTTTGAAAGCACCGATACCGACATCAAAGCAATCGGCAACGCGCTCAAGGTGATGAGTGGCCAATGGGCCGCGATGCGCCAGGCTGCCAAGGAGGGCAGCATTGATCCAGCTACGGACATGACCGCCAATCTGATCGAAGCGGTGAATATCGTTCGCCGGTCACGCGCCGAAGGCAGTTCGATTGCTGAACTGGCTGGACAGGGCGACTTGATGGGCGGAAACTATCTGAACGAACTGTCGGAATTGTTCCTGCGCATCTTCTACAAGGGCAAGAACTACGACCGGGCACGGGGTGGCGACAAGGTAATTTCTGCACTGCAGGAAATCGTTACCTCAGCCATGAACACCAAGGCCGACGCCGGCCTGTTCGGCGACTCATTCAAGGCAACACCGAAACAAATTGTTGAATCAGCACGGAGCAAGATCGATGAAGAAAACAAACCAGCCAGCCAGTCGTCACTCTTCGGCGCCAATGGGCAAGCTACCGCAGTCAGCCAAGGAAATAATGGTGAAGGTGCTGCGCAATCTGGCGAAGTCGGATCACGACCTGTCGGCACTGGCCGCGGCGAAGAAGCTGGAAAGCAAGCCGAGCCGGTAGAGAGGTCCATCGCCGACCTGCAGAAAGCACTTGAAAGCGCCAAGTTCGGCGAGCGCACCGAACTGAATGGCATCCTGATCGAGCGCGTCAGCGAAGACGCCGAACAGGCAATCAAGCAGGGTGAAATGCCGATGTATCAGACCGGCCAGGGTACGTTCGTTGCCTTGCATCCCTCTGCGCAACAAGACGGCATGATCCAGGCGACGCGCTATTCCGATACCGGCGTGTTCGGCGATTCGCAGTACAAGGAAGTCAAGGAAGCGGTGCGCGACAACGGGCTGTGGTTCAAGCGCCGCCTGCCGGATGCCGAGGCCGCCAGATTGCTTGAGCAGTCGATTGCGGCTGAAGCTGAGTATCAGGAGCGTAAGAATGGCGCATCCGAGCCGGTAGCCAAAGCCGCCGAGCAATCGCCTGCGGTCGATGCCAAAGAGCCGTGGCAGATGACGCGCAAGGAATGGTACGACGCAAAGAATAACGACCGAGCCGAGACATTT
>ERZ795044.270-NODE-270-length-47917-cov-6.186181_pt1 | contig 47917 bp, 39 predicted proteins | sample MGYA00375128_ERZ795044 | MGnify/ENA primary metagenome ERZ795044 (study PRJEB30173, sample SAMN05720213) | anaerobic digester metagenome | isolation source: active sludge of municipal wastewater-treating anaerobic digesters | place: USA | collected 2014-12-22 ...
CGGTCGGGGGGACTGAATTAAAGATTGCCGTAGCGAACGGCCTTTCGAACGTTCATAAACTTCTGAACGAAATTCGGGACGGGAAACGGCAATATCATTTCATTGAAATCATGACCTGTCCCGGGGGCTGTCTCGGCGGCGGAGGGCAGCCTTATCTGAGGGGGGAGGCGGAGCCTTTGGATAAAAACGTTTACAAAAAACGGGCGGAGGGGCTTTATCAAATCGATGCGCATAAGACAATACGGAAATCACATTTAAATCAGGACATCCAGAAAATCTACAAAGATTTTCTGGAGAAACCCCTCGGGAAGGTTTCTCATAAATTGCTGCACACACATTATCACTCCCGCCAGCCGTCGGGAGTTCGCAAAGATGTTCAAGCTACGGTGAATTTATTTCGTTAAACGGAATAACTCGAAGCGGACAGGGAGGACGAAATGCAGACAATCGGCTTGCCGGTAAAAGATGATATAAAAAAGCGACTGCGTAAGCTGGGGGCTTTTATTGATAAAGAAGCCAAAGGCGAGGACCGGGAAGGCGCTTTAATGGGGGCCTTGCATCAGGTGCAGGCGGAGTTCGGATATATTTCCGAAGAAGCGATGGATTTTATCTCCAGAAAACTTTCTGTTCCCACTGCTCATATTTACGGGATGGCGACTTTTTACAATTACTTTTCGTTGAAACCCAAGGCAAGATATCAAATCCAGGTCTGTAAAGGGACTGCCTGCTATGTCGGCGGAGGAGCCCGGATTTTGAGCAAGCTCAAGAAAGAACTCGGGATCGAAGAAGGGGAGAGCACTCCGGACGGGCTTTTCGGGCTGGGGATCACAAGGTGTCTCGGCTGCTGCGGGCTTTCACCGGTGATGCAGGTCAATGACGAAACGCACGTGAGGATGGTTCCGGAAAAAATCCCCGCTATTCTTAAAAAATGCCGGCGGGCGGCGGAAGGAAAGAAGTCTCGCGGAAAAAAGAAATAAGCGCTTATTTCAAGAGGCGGCTTGTATGATCCAAAAGATCTTAATGATCGATGACGACGTGGACTTTACGGAAGCGTGCAGGAATTTTCTTGAAGTGGCCGGATATGAAGTTGACTGCGAAAGCGACGAGAATCTTGCGGTGGAAAAGGTAGGGGCGTTTAAGCCGGACCTCATTTTTCTGGACGTGCTGATGAAAACCGAGCAGGGGGGCTTTGAGATTGCGGACCGGATCTGTGGGGATGAAACTCTGAGAAAAGTCCCGATTGTTTTTCTGACCGGATATTTCCGGAAAAAGCTGCTGACGGACCGTGAAAACGAAGTGATCGGGAAATGGGACAATGTCAAAGGCGTGCTCGATAAGCCGGTAAAACCCGCGGCGTTGCTTGAGATGGTCAAGAAAATGGAGCGGGGATAGGGAATCGTTTTTATTTTTGAATGGAAACCCAAGGAGAATGATGATGGCCAGTAGAAAAATTTTAATTGTGGACGACGATGCTGATTTTGTCAGTGCGGTGGCGCAAACGCTTCAGGCAAAGGGGTATTTGGCTGTATGCGCTTCCGACGGGGCGGAAGGATTCAAAAAAGCAAAAAGTGAGACTCCCAGCCTTATCTTGTTGGATGTGATGATGACCCGGAAAACGGAGGGATTTGATGTCGCCCGACAGCTTAAGAAATGTCCCGAGACCCGGAAAATTCCTGTCATTATTCTTACGGGGATACGAAAAGAATTCAATCTTCCCTTTGGGTTTGAAGCTTCGGACGATTGGCTGCCCGTGAAGACCGTCCTGGAAAAGCCTGTTAAACCGGATAGGCTGTTGAAGGCTATCGAAGAGTGTCTCGGCTCCTAGCGGCCGTTTTTTTATATCGTCCGCTTTACAGGGACGCGAATAAAGAATAGAATACACCCCTTCGATATTTGACGTCCGTTTGAATCGGATACAAGTTTGAAAGCGCTAAGGGTGTTTTTTGTCCAAAAGTCGAAAGAATGGAAGGATTCGGCTTTTTCCCATAGCTTACGTGCTTGCTTTGTTTGTAGTATCAAAGGTATTTTAAGGGGAGAATCTACGCTATGAAAGTCGAGGTACAATCCGCAGTCGCTAGTGTAAAGAACCTTAAACCACTATTCGAACCTAAATCCATCGCTGTGATTGGAGCGTCTAGGCGAAAAGAGTCGGTTGGTTATGCAATTCTTTCTAATTTGGTTTCAGGTGGGTTCAAGGGACGTATTTATCCTGTTAATCCCAAGGCCGATCAGATTGATAATATCCCCTGTGTTGCTTCCATTCTGGACATTAAAGAATCCCCTGATTTGGCTGTCATTGTCCTGCCTTCTAACCTGGTTCCTCAGACTATCCGGGAATGCGGGGAAAAGAAGGTTAAGGCGGCTGTGATTATCTCGGCGGGATTTCGTGAAATTGGTGCGGAAGGGTTGAGATTGGAAAAAGAGATCCTGGAAATTACCCGGCAATATCAGATTCCTTTAATGGGTCCTAATTGTCTCGGGCATATTAATACGCAGAACAGGATTTCAATGAATGCAAGTTTTTCCCGTTTGACTCCCAAGATGGGGAATATCGCTTTTATCTCGCAGAGCGGGGCTCTTGGCGCGGCTATTTTGGACTATGCGGCTCAGGAGAATATCGGTTTTTCAAAATTTGTCAGTTTTGGCAATAAGGTAGATATCAATGAGTTGGACATTTTAAGGTATCTCAAGCATGACGACGAAACAGATGTTATTTTAATGTATTTGGAGGATTTGGTGGAGGGGCAGGCTTTCGTTGATATTGCCCGCGAAATTACGGGGGATATTCGAAAACCCAAGCCGATTATCGCAATCAAGTCCGGAAGAACGCTTCAAGGGGCTCGGGCCGCTGCATCGCATACCGGTTCACTGATGGGATCTGACGAAATCTATGATGCGATTTTTATGCAGGCGGGCGTGAACCGAGTGGATTCGGTGGATGAGATGTTTGATCTTGCGATCGCGTTTGCGAATCAGCCGCTTCCTAAAAGCCGCAAGACGGTTATTGTAACAAATGCCGGAGGCCCCGGAATTATGGCGACGGATGCGTGTGTGCGTTGCGGTCTTGAAATGGCGCCGATCAGTGCAGAAACGGATCAGGCTTTGCGTAAAGTACTTCCTCCGACTTCCAATTTTAGCAATCCGATTGATGTGATTGGGGATGCCCGGGCTGACCGCTACGAATATGCAATCGATCAAATTATTAAAGAGCCAAATGCTGATTCGATCTTCGTAATCCTAACGCCCCAGTCGATGACTGAGATTGAAGAGACGGCAAAGGTTATTGTAGCGGCAGATCGGAAAACGGATAAACCGATTATTGCCTGTTTTGTTGGCGGGAAAGATGTCTCGGCTGGCATGAAAATTCTATCGGAAAATTATGTTCCCTGTTATCTTTTTCCTGAACATGCGGCCGGAGCTTTGAATGCTATGTGCCGCTACCGGGAATGGGTCCAGCGACCCCGGACGGAAGTTAAACGGTTTCGAGCAGATTCTAAGGGTGTAAAAAAGATTCTTGATGAGGTGAAAAACTCCGGACGGAAGGTCCTGACTACTCATGAGTCGATGAAAGTCTTTGAGGCTTACGGATTTCCAGTGCTTCCTTACGGGCTTGCGAATTCCGAGTTGGAAGCCGCTTTAAAGGCAAAGGAAATCGGATTTCCTGTTGTTATGAAGGTGGTGGCTTCCCAAATCATTCATAAATTCGATGTGGGGGGAGTCCGGCTTAACCTGAAGACCGCGGAGGAAGTCAAAACCGCTTTCCGGGAAATGAAAAATGCTATCTCCACCAAGTTTCCGCAGGCCAAAATTGACGGAATGTTGATCCAAAAGATGGCCAATCCGGGACGGGAAGTCATTCTCGGAATGAATCGCGATAAACATTTTGGACCTTTGATCATGTTTGGATTGGGCGGGATATATGTAGAGGCTCTGAAAGACGTCGTGTTTCGCCTGGCTCCGGTCCGGGAACTCAGCATAAAACGGATGATTCGATCAATCCGTGCTATTCGCATTCTGGAAGGAGTCCGGGGAGAAAAACCCGCGGATCTGAACGCGATTGCGGAATGCCTTATGCGGTTATCTCAGCTTTCCTGTGAACAGGAAGACATCGCGGAAATGGACATCAATCCTTTATTGGTCTATCCGGCAAAGGATGGTGCTCAAGTTATCGACGCCCGCATTCTTCTTGGCTGAATTGAAAATACATCGAGACGGCGGGGTATCCCGGACCCAATTGAATTCAGAAGGCTGAAAGGATACGGGACGAAGGTTCCCGCCATTCCTTGCGTTTTATTGCCTGAAAATCTCCGAATGTTTTGATGCGTAGGAAACGAATTCCAAAACATAATTTCATTTTAAACAAATCGAAAGGAAATTACATGCCAGTAGAGGAAATTGATTTAAATCGGGAGAAAAATAAAAAAATGGACAAGACTTTTAAGAGCATGGACGGCAATGAAGCCGTTGCTTATGTTGCTTACCGCATTAATGAAGTCATTGCGATTTATCCGATAACGCCTTCCTCGCCGATGGGAGAATGGGCCGATCAATGGGCCTCCGAAGGTAAACCCAATATTTGGGGGACGATTCCTCTGGTGATGGAAATGCAAAGCGAGGGCGGCGCGGCGGGTGCCGTGCACGGTGCTCTTCAAACGGGTGCTTTGTCCACCACTTTTACCGCTTCCCAGGGACTTTTACTGATGATTCCGAATATGTACAAGATTGCGGGAGAACTGACCCCGACGGTTTTTCATATTGCGGCCCGCTCTTTGGCGGCGCAGGCTCTGTCGATTTTCGGCGATCACAGCGATGTTATGGCGACCCGCGGCACCGGTTTTGCCATGTTGTGCTCGGCATCCGTTCAGGAGGCGATGGATTTTGCCCTGATTTCTCAGACGGCCAGTTTGGAATCGAGAATTCCTTTTCTTCATTTTTTTGACGGATTCCGGACTTCGCATGAAGTGGCAAAGATCGAGGTTCTGAAAGAAGACGTGATGCGGACCATGATCGATGACCAACGGATCGCCGAACACCGCGAGCGGGCGCTTTCGCCGGATCACCCGGTTCTCCGGGGAACCGCGCAAAATCCCGACGTGTATTTTCAGGCCCGGGAGACGGTGAATCCGTTTTATGACGTTTGCTCGGAGATTACGCAGAAGGCAATGGACCAATTTGCCAAGTTGACGGGGCGGACTTATCGCCTTTTTGACTATTACGGGGCACCGGATGCCGAGCGGGTGATGGTTCTGATGGGGTCCGGCTGTGATACCGCCCACGAAACGGTTGATTATTTGAACAAAAAAGGGGAAAAAGTCGGAGTCCTGAAAGTCCGGTTGTACCGTCCTTTTGACGTTAAGCGTTTTGCCGAAGCGCTGCCCGCGACGGTGAAGGCGATTGCGGTTTTGGATCGGACAAAAGAACCCGGCAGTGCGGGAGATCCTCTCTATTTGGACTGCGTCTATGCGGCGGGCGAGGCGTTCAAAAACGGGTGTGCCCCTTTCAAATCGTTTCCGCTGATTGTGGGAGGGCGTTACGGCCTATCGTCCAAAGAATTTACACCGGCGATGGTGAAGGGAGTATTCGATAATCTCTCTTCCAAACAGCCCAAAAATCATTTTACGATCGGGATTCATGACGATGTGACGCATACCAGCCTTTCTTATGATCCGGAATTCTCGATCGAGCCGGATTCCGTTTTCCGGGCTTTGTTTTACGGGTTAGGTTCGGACGGGACGGTGGGTGCGAACAAGAATTCCATTAAGATTATCGGAGAAAATACGGAAAATTACGCCCAGGGATATTTTGTCTACGATTCCAAAAAAGCCGGTGCGATTACCGTATCCCATCTCCGGTTTGGTCCGGACCCGATCCGCTCGATTTATCTCGTAAATCAGGCGAAATTTGTGGCATGCCATCAGCCGTTTTTTCTCGAGCGCTACGATATGCTCCGGTACGCAATCCCCGGCGGGACGTTTCTTTTAAATATCGCCTATGGGCCGGACAAGGTCTGGAAGTATCTGCCGAGCCAGGTTCAGGAGCAGATTATCCGGAAGAAGCTCAAGTTTTACGCGATTGATGCCTATAAAGTGGCGCATGACAGCGGGATGGGGAGGAAGATTAACACCGTGATGCAGGTTTGTTTTTTTGCGATTTCCGGCGTTTTGCCCAAAGACCGGGCCATTCAGGCCATTAAAGACTCTATCGTAAAAACTTACGGCCGGAAGGGGGAGGAAATTGTTCAGATGAATCTCAAGGCGGTGGATCATACCTTGGAACATTTGCATGAGGTCAAGGTCCCGGCGGAGGTTTCGGGAGGCGTTGAGATGATCCCCCCCATGCCGGCCGATGCGTCTGATTTTGCGAAAAAAGTTCTAGGGCCGATGGTTGAAGGGAAAGGGGATGACCTTCCGGTCAGCGTGCTTCCGGTGGACGGAACCTATCCGACGGCAACGTCGCAATGGGACAAACGGAATATTGCGCTTGAGATTCCGGCTTGGGATCCGGCGGTTTGCATTCAGTGCGGCAAATGCGCGATGGTTTGTCCTCACGGAACGATCAGGATAAAGGCTTATGATCCCCAAAAACTTGAGGGTGCGCCGGCTACATTCAAAGCTTGCGATGCGAAAGACCCGGAATGGAAAGGTCTGAAATTTAGCATTCAGGTGGCGCCTGAAGATTGTACAGGATGCGGACTTTGCGTCGATGTCTGTCCCGCCAAGAACAAATCGGAGACCCGCTTGAAGGCGATCAACATGAAGCCTCAGCCTCCGCTTCGCGTGCCGGAACGGGAGAATTGGAATTTCTTTCTAAATCTCCCCGAAATGGACCGAAAAAAGATCAAGGTGACGAGCATCCGTCAGCAGCAGGTTCAGCGGCCGTTGTTTGAATTTTCGAGCGCCTGTGCGGGTTGCGGGGAAACGCCTTACCTGAAACTACTTTCGCAATTATTCGGAGACCGGGCGGTGATTGCGAACGCGACGGGATGTTCCTCGATTTACGGAGGGAATCTTCCTACGACTCCGTGGGCCAAAGATGCGGAAGGCCGGGGACCGGCTTGGTGCAATTCGCTTTTTGAAGACAATGCCGAATTCGGGTTAGGGTTTCGCCTGTCCTTCGATAAACAAAAGGAATTTGCGTTGGAGCTGGTGCAGCGGTTGAGCGGGGTTTTAGGAGAGGATTTGGCAAAAGCTATTTTATCCGCCGAACAGAAAACCGAAGCGGACATCCACGCGCAGCGTGAAAGAGTCATGCAGATACGGGAGAAACTGAAAGGCGCCGATTCCGTTGACGCGCGGAAGCTTTTGGAAGTGGCCGACATGCTGGTGAAGAAAAGCGTCTGGATTGTCGGCGGCGACGGATGGGCCTACGACATCGGTTTCGGAGGATTGGATCATGTGCTCGCGAGCGGGAAGAATGTGAACCTTCTCGTATTGGATACGGAAGTCTATTCGAATACCGGAGGCCAGATGTCGAAAGCGACCCCCCGGGCGGCTGTGGCGAAATTTGCGGCCGCGGGGAAACCGACCGGAAAGAAAGATTTGGGGATGATCGCGATGAGCTACGGCAATGTTTATGTGGCGCGAGTCGCGATGGGGGCGAAGGACGAACACACGCTTCGGGCTTTTCTGGAAGCCGAGGCCTATGACGGGCCGTCTCTGATTATTGCGTACAGCCATTGTGTGGCGCACGGGATCAACATGACGACGGGGATGCAGGATCAGAAGGCGGCGGTGGAGACGGGGCAGTGGCTGCTGTACCGTTACAATCCCGAGCGGGTCAAACAGGGGCAGAATCCGCTGGCGCTGGATTCTTTTGCGCCGAAAACTCCGGTTGAGAAATATCTTTTGATGGAAAACCGTTTTAAGATGCTGACCAAAAGCAAACCCGAGGAAGCGAGACGCCTGTTTAAGGAAGCGCAGGAGGATGTCAACGATCGCTGGAGTCTTTACGAATATTTGGCCGCAAGAAAAATAAATTCTTCCGCGCCCAACAGCGCCGCTCCTCAACCTCCTCCGGCCTGATTGCCCGATCGGATGGATGTGCGTAACGAGTTTTTATCGTTAATGGGATATGCCTTGTAAGGAGAAAAAGAATGGATCTGAGCACCAAATACATGGGATTGAAACTGAAAAATCCTTTTATTCCGTCGGCCTCTCCGATGACGGAAGATCTGGGTAATGTCAAGCGGATGGAGGATGCGGGCGCTTCCGCGATTATCCTTCATTCACTTTTTGAAGAACAGCTGAGACACGAACAGCGCGAATTGCATTATCACCTGACTCACGGGACGGAAAGTTTTGCCGAGGCGCAGACTTTTTTCCCGGAGCCTTCGGAGTTTCTGCTGGGACCCGAAGAATACCTGAGTTTGATCCGGAAGGCGAAAGAGTCCGTCCGGATTCCCATCATCGCGAGCTTGAACGGGACTTCCATCGGGGGGTGGACGGAGTTTGCCAAGAAAATGGAACAGGCCGGTGCGGATGCGTTGGAATTGAACGTGTATTACATTCCGACAAACTCGGCCCTGACGGCGTTGGAGGTGGAGCAAACTTATATCGATATTCTCAAGGGAGTCAAATCCGCCGTTTCCGTTCCGGTGGCAATTAAATTGAGCCCTTTTTTCAGCAGCATGGCCAACATGGCGAAGCGCCTCGACGAAGCCGGCACCGATGCCCTCGTGCTGTTCAACCGGTTTTATCAGCCGGATATTGATCTGGACAACCTTGAAGTCCGGCCCAATGTGCTTTTGAGCACCCCCCATGCCTTGCGCCTTCCTTTGACATGGATCGGGATTCTTTACGGATCGGTGAAAGCCGATCTTGCCGCGACCAGCGGTATTCATACGGCGCAGGATGTGATCAAAATGCTTTTGGTGGGCGCCAAGGTGACTTTGCTTTGCTCGGTGCTTCTAAAATACGGGATCAATCATATTCGAACGATCCAGCAGGGAGTCGAAAAGTGGATGACGGAGCAGGAATATGAGTCGGTCTCCCAACTGATCGGAAGTATCAGCCAGAAAAATTGCCCGGATCCCAGCGCTTTTGAAAGGGCTCAGTACATGAAGGCGCTGCAAAGCTATCAGCCAGTTTGAATTTTAAGCCGGCCGGATTATCGGGTCTGATTTTAATGACGGCATTCTGTCGGAGAAACGGTGTGAAAAATCGGGATTAATCAGCCGAACTTTTTATGGATGCGGTACTGCTCGCGCGAATTCAATTTGCTTTGACCATTTCCTTTCACTATTTGTATCCCCCTCTCAGCATTGGTCTTGCCCTCGCACTGGTTGTCATGGAAGGCATGTATCTAAGAACTCGGAACCCCCTTTTCTTGAAGATGACGAAATTTTGGGCCGAAATATTCGGGCTGACTTTTGCGATCGGAGTGGCCACGGGGATCGTCATGGAATTTCAGTTCGGGACGAATTGGGCCGGATATTCCCGCTATGTGGGAGATGTCTTCGGAAGCCCTTTGGCGGCCGAGGGGATTTTCGCGTTTTTTCTGGAATCCAGTTTTCTCGCGATTCTTCTATTTGGCTGGAACCGGGTCGGACCGCGAATGCATTTTTTTTCGACCCTGATGGTGGCGCTGGGATCCGCGCTGAGCGCCGTCTGGATTGTCGCGGCCAATTCCTGGATGCAAACTCCGGCGGGCTTCCATATCGTCGGAGAAGGGGCGAATGCGAGGGCCGAGATCACGGATTTCTGGCAAATGCTTTTCAATCCTTCTTTTCTGGATCGTATCCATCATGTTTTGATGGGGGCCTGGCAGACCGGTGCGTGGTTTATCCTGAGCGTGAGCGCGTATTATTTGCTCCGGAGGAAATTTGAGGATTTTGCGAAGGCCTGCATGAAGATCGCCTTGGTGCTCGCTTTTGTTTCGGCGATGGGCCAATTGGTCAGCGGACACGCAAGCGGAATCACCGTGGCAAAATATCAACCCGTAAAACTTGCGGCGTTTGAGGGCCATTTCGAGGAGAGCGCTCCCGGAAAACTTTATCTGTTCGGATGGCTCGACGAGAAAGGCGAGGAAGTCCGGTTTGGTTTGGGGTTTCCGGGGATGCTGAGCCTGTTGGTACATTTCAATCCGCAGGCACCGCTTCCCGGATTGAATGCGTTTCCGAAACGGGACTGGCCTCCTCTGAATATCGTGTTTCAGTCGTATCATGTGATGATCGCGGTGGGAATGGGATTGATCGGACTGAGCGTTCTCGGGATTTTTCTTTGGTGGAGGGGCCTTTTATTCCAAAGCCGTTGGTTCCTAATGCTCTTGATCCCGGCCTTTTTGGGGCCTCAGATTGCCAATCAAACCGGGTGGATTGCCGCAGAAGTCGGGAGACAGCCCTGGATTGTCTACGGCCTTTTGCGGACGAGTGCCGGCGTTTCACGTGTGGTTTCCGCAAATGAGATCCTGATTTCCTTAGTGATGTTTACGACGGTCTACGGTCTGATTTTTCTGCTTTTTATGTCTTTTTTGTTCAGAAAAATTTATCTCGGCCCTTCGGATGGAAAGGTTTCGGAATGAACGGAATGCCTGACCTCAACACCCTTTCGTTTGTGACGGTCGTTTTTCTGCTTGCCGGGTACATCCTACTGGACGGATTTGATTTCGGGGTGGGGATTCTTCATTTCTTCGCCAAAAGGGGAGAAGACCGGCGCAGATTGTTGGGCGCGATTGCTCCGTTTTGGGACGGAAATGAAGTATGGCTTGTGACTGCGGGAGGAGCGCTGTTTGCGGCTTTTCCGAAGGTCTATGCGGCGGTTTTTTCGGGCTTCTACCTTGCGTTTGTTCTGTTTCTTTTTGTTCTGATCTTCCGGGCTCTCGCGATCGAATTTCGGGGAAAGTTTTCGGCGCTGGCTTGGCGCGGGTTTTGGGACGCCGCATTTTCCGTTTCGAGCGGACTAGCGGGGTTCTTGATAGGGATGGTTTTCGGGAATTTGATTCAGGGGATTCCTCTCGGTACGGACGGGGAATTCACCGGAACCTTTTTGGGTCTTTTTAATCCGTACGCTTTGTTCTCGGGCCTTTTTGCGGTTTCGTTCTTTTCGATGCACGGGGCCCTTTATTTGGTCTTGCGAACGGACGGAGACTTGCGGGAAAAATCGAGACGATGGGCGGGGAACGCGGCTTTGCTGTTTGTCTTGTTTTTCATTCTCCTGTCGGCTTGGACGGCGTTCGGAGTTCCGTGGGTTACCCTTCTTGTAAAACAATCGCCCGTTCTTTTTATGGTTCCTCCGGCCATTTTATGCGCGATTTTTATTTCCATGCAAGGAATACGGCGGCATTGGGATTTCACGGCTTTTCTTTTCAGCGGTTTTTCGATGCTAGCGATTATCGGAACGTTTGCCGCGGCTCTTTTTCCGAATCTCGTGATTTCATCAAGCGGAGGATATCCTCTTACGGTTTATAACGCATGCTCGTCTCCGAAAACACTCGGAATTATTCTGCGGATTGCTTCGGTCGGGATGCCGGCGGTTTTGATTTACACGGGCTATGTCTATTGGGTGTTTCGCGGAAAAACGGCATCGGATCGCGCATATTATTAACAAAGTAAGGAGGACCCGGAGATGGGGAGGCGGTTTTGGCTTTTCGAAAGGCGGAGGTTTCTGAAGCGTTCTATTCTTTTTTTTCTTTTGGTCATTGTTCTTTTGATCCCGTGTGATTTGTTCGCCCAGGCGCTTGACGGTGCGTCGCTGGTCTCCGGCGGACAGGCGTCCAGTCTTTCTTTCGAGGAGTGCTACCGGAAGGTTGCCGCGCATTATCCGGTCCTGAGGCGGCAGAACGAGCGGATTGAGATGGCGATTGCCGAAAAATATCAGTCCTTGGCGGGCCTGTATCCTCAAATCCGCGGGGTGAGTTCCGTCGCGACCAGTGACGATCCTGTTACGGTATTCGGGATGCTGCTCAAACAACATAAGTTCAGCGAAGACGATTTTTCCCTTTCCAGACTGAATACCCCGAGGCACCGGACAAATTTTAATTTTGCTTTGCAGGGGGAAATGCCGCTTTTTAACGCTTTTCAAACGATTTCGAGAATCCGCTCCTCGTCTCTTTTTGTCAAGGCCGCGCGGTTTGAGCGGGAGTTCCTCGCGATGGACTCTCTTCTCCTTGCGACGGAGGCTTATCTGAGGATTTTGGCCGCCGAAGAAGAACTGTCCCTGATCGGGCAAGTGAAGAGTTCCGCGGAAGAGGATCTCCGGCAGGCGGAGGACCTCAAAAACCGGGGGATGGTCCTCGGAGCGGACTTCTACGCCGCAAAGGTGATTTTGAGCCGTATCGAGCGCATCAGAGAGGGTGTGGGCTTCGAAATCCGGTCTGCCCGGGCGGTTTTGAATATTCTGATGGGAGAGGATCCGGAAAAGCTTTATGTCCTTCAGGGAAATCTTCCCGGTAAGGTTCGGGAGGCTCAGCCTCTCGGAGATTGGCTTTCCCGGGCGTATCAATCGCGAAAAGATCTTGAAGCGCTCTCATCCCGCCTGAAAGCCATGGGGATAGAGAAATTCCGCGAAAAAACCACCATTTTGCCGCGCATCAATGCCTTCACCGCTTTGGAAGAAGATACCCACGACTGGCGGACCGGAGGAGATAATTACATCATGGGGTTTAAGGGAACGATGGATATTTTTGATCCCACTTATTGGGGGCGCTGGAAGAGGGCCAACCATGCCGAGAACGAATTGAAGGAGCAGATGGCGATTCTGAAGGATGAAATCGCGAGAAGTTTGGCGGACAGCGTGCCCCGCTACGAGTCTCATCTCGAGAACCTTTCGATTTTGGAACAGGCGGTGTCAGATGCCGGTCAGGCCACCGAACAAACCGCGCTTCTTTACCGGGAGGGAAGGAAATCCATCGCGGATTTGCTCGAGATGCGGGCCGCCTATCTTGAAAATGCGATGAAGCGGGTGGAGGTTTTATCGTCGGCGGAATTTGAATACGAAAAGCTTCTATTCCTTGCCGGGGCTTTGGATGAAAGCCATGTCGGGAAAATCGCGGAACGATTGGAGGCGGGACAGTGAAAGACCATCATTCGGATCTCATCAGCGGGATTGTCACCTATTTTGCGAATTCAAAGCTGACCCCTTTGATTATCGGGATGTCGATTTTGCTCGGTGCATTTGCCGTTTGGAACCTTCCCCGGGAGGAGGAGCCTCAAATCTCGGTTCCGATTTTTGACGTATTTGTCCCTTTTCCGGGGGCGAGCGCGGAGGAAGTGGAACGCCGTATTGTCAATCTGGGGGAGAGGAAATTTTGGGAAATTCCGGGGGTGGAATACGTCTATTCCACCGCGGAACCCGAAGGGGCTTTTTTTATCGTCCGTTTCCGGGTCGGCGAAAGCATGGAAGAAAGTCTGATCAAGCTTTACACGAAAGTTTATTCGAATCTGGATTTTCTGCCGCAGGGGGCCTCGCAGCCTCTGATTAAAATGCGTTCCATCGACGATGTTCCGGTTCTGGCACTGACTTTCTATTCAGGGAGTCGGGATGCGTTGTCACTGAGGAAAATTGTGGCAAAACTTCAGGCGCTGATCAATGCGGTTCCGGATGTTTCGGAAACGCATATCATCGGAGGGCGAAAACGGGAATTTCAAGTATTTTTCGATGACCGGAAATTAACCGAGAGACTGCTCAACCCCCTTGAGGTTGCGAAATTAATCCGGGAAGCTAACGTCAAGTTAGACGGAGGCCATTTGGAGACGGTTCCCAACGTGTCGCTCGTCGAAGCCGATTCGTTTTTCCGGTCCCGGGAGGATTTAGAGCATTTGGTGGTCGGGGTGAGTATGGGGAATGTGGTCTACCTGAAAGATATCGCGCGGGTTGCGGACGGACCGGATGAAAAAGAGCAGTCCGTCAATATCCGCTTCGGGAAAGCCTCTCCGGGTGCTCTCCGTGGGCCTTTGGATGCGGTCACGCTTTCGATCTCGAAAAGGAAAGGGACTAATGCGACGCGGTTGTGCGAAACGATTCTTGAGAAAATCCGCGAACTGCGCGGTGAGGTCATTCCACCGGATGTTTCGATGACGGTGACCCGGGATTACGGGGAGACCGCGAATGAAAAATCCAACGAGCTTCTTTTCCATATGGCGATTGCCGTTTTCGGAGTCGGGATTTTGATCGCGTTTTCTCTCGGTTTCCGGGAGTCCGGCGTGGTGGGGATCGCCATTCCGATGACTTTGGCATTGACGCTTGCAACGTTTTATTTTCTCGGCTTTACGCTGAACCGGATTACTTTGTTCGCGCTGATTTTTTCCATCGGTATTTTAGTGGATGATCCGATCGTGGATGTCGAAAATATCGTCCGGCATTTGCGAATGCCGCAAAACAAAGGGAGATCCATCTTAGACGTCACAATCGAAGCGGTAAATGAAGTCCGGAGTCCGCTGATTCTGGCTACGCTAACCGTTATCGCGTCTATTCTTCCCATGGCGTTTGTTCAGGGACTGATGGGGCCGTATATGCGTCCGATTCCAATCGGCGCGAGTTCCGCCATGCTTTTTTCGATGGTTGTGGCGTTTGTCGCGACTCCTTGGGCTTCCTATCGTATTTTGGGCGGCGCATTTCTGAAGGGGAAACTCCGGGGACACGGGGAAGGAGAAGATGAGGATTTCTTGACACGGCTCTACCGTTCCTACATGAGACCGCTGATATATCATCCGAAAATCCGGCTTGCGTTCTTGACGGGACTCGGGGTTTTATTGGCCGCTTCCGTGATATTGATTCCCCTGAAATTGGTAAAGGTCAAAATGCTGCCTTTTGACAACAAGAACGAATTTCAGGTGATTCTCGACATGCCCGAAGGAACTTCAATTGAGATCACGAAAGAAGTGATCGGGAAGATCGCGGACTATTTGGTCGCGAATGTCCCCGAAGTGCAGGATATTGAGATGTATGCCGGGACCAGTTCGCCTTACAATTTCAACGGATTGGTCCGTCATTATTTTCTGCGGGACAAATCTTATCAGGCCGATTTGCAGGTCAATCTGGCGGATAAAAAGAAGCGAAAAAGGCAGAGCCATGAGATTGCCAAATCCGTCCGGCCTTCGATACACGAAATCGTGAGTCAAGCGGGAGGGCATGTTCAGGTTGCCGAGGTCCCGCCCGGACCGCCGGTCTTGTCGACGCTGGTGCTTGAGATCTATGGTCCCGATTTGAACGGGCAGATGCAGTTAGCCCGCGAAATCGAGTTGCTTTTGGATCAATCCGATGGAATCACGGATATCGACACATACGTGCAGGCCGATCAAAAGCTGGACCGGCTGAGGATTAATACGGAAAAAGCTTCCTTGAACGGGATTCCTGTCTCATGGATTGCGCAGACCATTGCCGCCGCTTTGAGGGGAGAGACGGTGGATCTCGCGCATCTTTCGGACGAGTACGAGCCGGTTGAAATAATCGTGAGGCTTCCGAAGGACAAACGGGATACTTTGGATTCCATCCTGAATATTACCTTGCTTTCCCGTTTCGGCAATTTGATTCCGATCCGGGATTTGGTGGAGGTGGAACCCTGCTTCAAGGACCGGGCGATTTACCATAAGAATCTCATGCGCGTGTCTTACGTGATTGCCGACGTCGCCGGTCAGTTCGAAAGCCCCGCCTACGCGATCTTGAATCTGAAAAAGAAGATTAATCAGCTTGCCGTACCGGAAGGGGCGCCTTCTGCCGGTGAAAAGGTCAAACAACTATTCACTCATCAACCCGAATCGGGGGAGGAATGGGCCGTCAAATGGGACGGGGAATGGCACATCACCTTTGAGGTGTTCCGGGATCTTGGGCTGGCTTTTGCCGCCGTTCTGATTTTGATTTATGCTCTTGTGGTCGGTTGGTTTCAGTCTTTCAAGACACCCTGGGTGATTATGCTTCCCATCCCTTTGACGCTGATCGGCATTCTGCCGGCCCATTGGTTTTGCAATGTTTTTTTTACGGCCACTTCCATGATCGGACTGATCGCCGGCGCCGGTATTGTGGTCCGAAATTCGATTATCTTGGTGGATTTTATCGAATTGAGGCTTTCGCACGGGGTTCCGCTTGAAGAGGCCGTGATTGACGCGGGGGCGAAACGGTTCAGGCCGATGTTGTTGACCGCCGCCGCAGTGGTGGTCGGGGCGGGGGTCATTCTTTTTGATCCTATTTTCCAGGGATTAGCCGTCGCGCTGATCGCGGGGGAAATTGCTTCCACGCTTCTTTCCAGAACCGCAGTTCCGGTTTTTTACTATATAATGGTCAAGGCTTCCGAACACAAAAAGGGCGGGAGCGGGCACGCGTAACGAAATCAAATATCGCGTTAAAATGCGAAAGGAGATCTTAACATGACTGTGGAACGGTGGATTCGTTTGATCGCGGGGGTTTTCATTCTCGCGAGCCTTGCGCTAGGGGTTTGGGTAAACAAGTGGTGGCTTCTGTTTACTACTTTTGTCGGACTCAATTTGGTGCAGTCGTCATTCACGAACTGGTGCCTGATGGAGATCCTCCTCAAAAAGGCCGGTGTTAAATGCGCTCCGTGCGACGAAAAGCAGAAATTTGAAGGGGAACGTCTGATGCGGGTGGTTGCGGGAATCCTGGTTCTCGTGGCCCTGGCCTTGCCGGTTTTTTCGAATCAAACCGCCAATTATGTCTATCTGATCGTCGCGGTTTTCGTAAGTCTCCTTTACGCGCTGTTTGCGGTGGATATTTTCACGGAGCCCGGGACTTTCAAAGGTTTGTCCACTTCGAAAAAAATCCGGGAAATCACATTCCACCTGGCCGGTTCGGCAATCGGATTTGCGTTGTTGTATTACCTGATCCGGAAAGCTCAGTTCAGCATTTATGTCAAGAATTACAACCTGATTAACATCACGGACGTGCTGCTTTTGCTGGTTTCGTTCATCGGCATCTCGGGGTATTTGCCGTATGTGGCCGGGGTTTTATCGAATAAATTGGCCGGGCTTCTGGGCAAAACGAAGTAAAAGTTCAACGGAGGGGGAATGCCGTTCCAAAGGCATTCCCCCTTTTTGTCGGAAACGGCTGTCGGGTTCAGAGGTCAGATATGCTTGATTGGGTGTGGCCGAATATTCAAACACAATACGATGCGAGAAGAGCGGCTATACGGGGTGCTTGGGCCGCCTTTCTTGTGTCTTTTTGTACAGCGCTGATTACCTATCTTCATGTTACCGGGAAACTTAAAATCCTTCCGCAATTGAACGCTTCCGCTTATATTGATGCGGTTCTGTTTTTGGTGATCGGTATCGGCATTTCGAAAATGTCGAGGATTGCCGCGCTAGCCGGTTTCGTTCTTTACGTTATCGAGCAATATTACATGTTTCAGACGCGGCACAAACCGGCTTGGGCGGGCGCGGTTTTGGTGCTTCTTTTCGCCGGGGCGTTTCGGGGAACGCTGAAGTATCATCGTCTGAACAAGGAAAACGAAAAGAAGCCGTTTTCGTTGTCGGATTGGCTCCGGAGAAGTCTTTTGCCGTTGGCCGTGCTGATTTCCGTCATTGCCGGTTTAACGGTTTTATCCAATTTGCAGGGAACCCGCCACCGGTTTCCGAGGATTGAAATCCCCTTGCAGAAATATCTGAATCCGAAATTTTTCGGGAAAGCGGCTCCGGTTGAGTCGACCGGAATCAGGGTTTTCTATTTGAAGTCGGGAAAAACCATCCAGGGAAGAGTCATTTTCGAAGATAAGGATTATTACACGGTGGAGGTTTTTGGGGGCCGTCATGAGATTGTTGTGAAAGAAGATATCGTTCAAGAAGCGGAACGTGTTTAAGGCGATACCGGGCGTTTATTTTTTCTTTTTAAGCCGATCGATGCCGTTTTGCAGTTTTCTTGACATCGCCTATTCGTCTTCAATATAATGCAACCCTGTTTTGATTGGAATACCTTCCGCAGAGGTTCAAAGGTACCCATTCTATCGCTTTGAGGACAGGGGAATATTTTCCGTAAAGGATTGCGGGATAATGATTAAGAGCATGACCGGCTTTGGCCGGATTCAACTTCGCCGGGGTCAAAATAACTGGATCTTTGAATTGCGTTCGCTCAATCACCGGTTTTTCGAATATTCGGCAAGATTGCAGGAAGCGCTGAATCCGTTTGAAAATGATATCCGGGATTGGATTGAGGCCAAGGTGCCCCGGGGGAAAGTGACTCTTTTCATTACGTCCAATGGCGGGGGGACGGAACTTGAGCGGGTTTCAATCGATGAGAAAAAAGCGGAATTCTACTGCAAGAGCGTCAAAAAGATTGCTCACCGGCTTGGGCTTGACGATCGTTTGGCGCTGAGCGATATTCTTAAGCTTCCGAATATTTTTCTGGTCGAGAAGAAAACGGTTCCGTTCCCGGGATTTCGCGAGTTTATCCGGAAGGGAGTCGAAGCGGCTTTGCGCGAACTTCTGAAGATGAAGATTCGCGAGGGGAAGGCGCTTCGCAAAGATTTGACCGCAAGGATTTCGGAGATCCGGGAGGCGCTGTCGAATATCCGCCGGGAGGCCGGAAAGACGGCTGCCCAATATGAACGGCGCCTGAAGACGCGGGTTTCGCAATTGGCGGAAGGGATTTCGCTGGATGCGGAGAAACTCGCCCGGGAAGTGGCTTTGATGGCCGACCGGGCGGATATCAGCGAGGAAATTGTGAGGCTTGAGAGTCATCTCGGACTTTTTCAGTCTTCGCTGAACCGGGAAGGGCCTATCGGGAAAAAGCTGGATTTTATCGTGCAGGAACTGAACCGGGAGACGACAACGATCGGCGCGAAATCTATGTCGGTGGCAATTTCAAATGAAGTGATCCGGATGAAGTCCGAGTTGGAGAAAATCCGGGAACAAATTCAGAATATCGAGTGAACGATGACGCAGGGGGCTCTGAAACTTCTGAATATCGGCTTCAAAAATTCGGTTGCCCAGGGGCGGATCGTTGCGATCATTTCCGCCGAAAGTTCTCCGATGCGGCGGCTCAAAGAGGAAGCCAAACGCGCGGGGCGGCTGGTGGACGGGACGAACGGAAGAAAAACCCGAAGCGTTCTCGTGACGGACAGCAACCACATTATTCTGTCAAGCGTGGAACCGGAAACGCTGCTGGCGCGCGTGCAGGGGGTTTCCGATGAGAGCTAAAGGCGCGCGAAGAGGAACGGTCGTCGTCATTTCCGCGCCGTCAGGATGCGGGAAGACGACCGTCATCAATCGGTTGCTTGCAAGGAATCCGGGATGGAGGCGGTCGGTTTCCGTGACGACCCGGAAGCCCCGTAACGGGGAGGTTCCCGGGGAAGATTATTTCTTCGTGTCCCGAAAGGAATTTCTATCGGAACGGCGAAAAAAGAATTTTCTTGAATGGGCCGAAGTGTTCGGCGAGTATTACGGCACGCCTAGGCCTTATGTCCTGAACCAGCTCTACGGCGGGAGACATGTCATCTTGGCGATCGATATTTACGGAGCGCGGGCGGTCCGGAAGCAAATCCGGTGTCTCTCGATTTTTCTAATGCCGCCGTCACTGGATGACCTCGAAAAAAGACTCCGCAGGCGCCGGAGCGATTCCGTTCGGGCGATTCGTGAGCGGCTCGCCCATGCGCAGTTTGAGATCGCCTGCGCAAAAGAATACGATTATGTGGTCGTGAACGGCGAAATTGATGTGGCGGTTCGCGCAATCGAAGATATTACAAAAAGTCAAAGGTAAACGGTTTCAATGAATCGTAAAAAGGAGGAGAAGAAGAATGGCGTATATTCCGCTTGAAAAAATGCTTGCGAGCCATCCGAGCCTTTATAAGCTGGTGATGGCCGGATCGAAACGGGTATCGGAATTGCTTCAGGGCATTCAGCCGCTGATCAAGACGAACTCAAAAAAGCTGACGACGATCGCCTTGGAAGAGATTGCCGCCGGAAAAGTCGCGTTTAAACCGGGCGAAGGGGCCGTTGATCCGGCGACAAGGAAAGGCGACGCTTCATGAAAGACCGGCGCGTTCTGTTTTGCGTGACGGGCAGTATCGCGGCGTATCGGGTTTGTGATGTCATTTCCGAACTGAGGAAGCGGGAAGTTCAGGTCCGTGCGATGATGACGCGGCACGCGCTTGAATTTATCACTCCGCTGACTCTTTCGTCCCTCACGGGGCACAAGGTGTATCGGGAGCTCTTTGACGAGCCCGAGGAAGGATTGGTCCATACCAGCCTGGCGGATTTTGCCGATTTGATCGTTGTGATGCCGGCCACGGCGAATTTCATAGCCCGGCTGGCCTGTGGTTTTGCCGATGACCTTCCGAGCTCCGTTATTTTAGCGAGCCGGGCAAAGGTTCTTTTGGTCCCGGCCATGAACGATCAAATGTATCAGAATCCTATGACCCAGAAAAATCTGAAAACGCTTCGGGAGACGGGATTCGAATTTGAGGGACCGATCGAGGGGCATCTCGCCTGCGGGCGCCGGGGCGTCGGCCATATTGCTTCGCAGGAGAGTATCCTGAGGAAAATTTTGACGCTTATCGGAAACGCCTGACGGTTCAAATATGCGAGTGCTGATTGCTGCCGGCCCGACCCGCGAAATGATTGATCCGATAAGATATATTTCCAACCTTTCGACGGGAAGGATGGGATTTGAATTGGCGAAAGAGTCCATCCGGCGAGGATACCCGACGACCCTGATTTCCGGGCCGACGAATTTTAAGGCGCCTCCCGGTGTCAAATGGATTTCGATTATTTCCTCTTCGGACCTTGAGCGGATGCTGCGGAAGTATTTTGACCGCTGCGATGTCTTGTTTATGCCGAGTGCCGTTTGTGATTTCAGGCCGCTTCATTATTCTCACCGAAAGGTCAGGCGGCGTTCTCCCCTTAAACTGACGATGGTTGCTACCCCGGATTTATTGAAAAAGCTGGCCCGGAAAAAAGCCGGGAGAACGGTCGTGGGCTTTTGTCTTGAGACGGAGAATTTAATTGAAAATGCCGGGAGAAAGCTGAGAGAGAAAAAGCTGGATTATATTGTGGCCAACCGGCACGGGAAAGGGAATCGGGCGTTCGGTGATTTGCCGACGACGGTTTTCATTTTGGGAAAAGACGGAAGTTCCCTGAGATTGGCCCGGATGACTAAAAAGGAAATTGCGAAAAGACTTTTGGACCGGGTTATCAGTCCGGAGAAATAAGGGTTTCTTTTGAACCCGTACAGCTTTCTCATAGAAAAATTATTGGCGGCAGAGTACAATACCTTTTCTTATTTTAAAAATTTCATGGATTGCGGAATGGAATGAGGCAAATCATGATTGCGAGCTTGCTTCGGGGCGGTGGTTTTCCGGTCCGAAGGCCCTAGCAGAAGATCGGATTGATATTTACGGTTGTGCTGAGATGAAGCCATATAGGGCACGGTAGCCAAGTGGCAAGGCGAGAGTCTGCAAAACTCTTATACGCCGGTTCGATTCCGGCCCGTGCCTCCATCAATCAATGCAAAATGAAAAATTGAAAATGCAAAATTCGAAATGTAACCTCCGAAAATAAAAATGCACTATTTGGATAAAATAGATTTCTTGTGATGTCCTTTAATTTTGCATTTAGCATTTTGAATCTTGGATTGATTTTGCCGGAGTGGCGGCCGAAACTTCATAGTTTCGGCACTCCGCGCGGAACTTGCTGGTTCCGCGCTACGGAATCGGCATCATCTGTTTTGAAGAAATTCCTGGTAATTTATTTTTGAATCGTTGCTGATTTGCCGGAGTGGCGGAATTGGCAGACGCCCAGGACTTAAAATCCTGTGGAGAGAAATCTCCGTGCCGGTTCGAGCCCGGCCTCCGGCAGTGAATTTGTCCAAAACAAAATAACCCCGTCGCAAATCGATACAAATAAATGGGATTCCGGCCTTTCGAAATGACCGCGCTCAATCCGTTTCAGATAGGGATTTCCGTCAGGAAGCAAGTTGTTTGGTTGTGCGTATGTTGTTTGCTGCTTTCGGGATGCAGAAATTATGAGATCACCGATTTGGGAAGCAGCTTGATCGGGGAAGAAAAACCGGAAAATACATTGCCTCTGACCGTCGGGATTGTGCATGAAAAAGACCAATCATCCTTGAATAATGCGGAATCGAGCGTCGAAGTCACCTTTTGTTTTGCCAATGTTCTGGCACAATCCCGTCTGTTTGATAAAGTCATTTATCCTTTTTTTCCAAAGAAAGATCTTTCCGATCTTATCCTTCGCGTTGATTTTGAAAGAAACTTCGATTTGCATCGGGGATTCAACGTAAGCCAAAATCTGCTTTTACTGGCTTCCTGTTTCTTGCTGAGCGCTTTTCTGAAGCTGAAAGTTGATTATGAAATCCGGGGAACGGTTCGCGTGCTGCATGACGGTCGGGAGTTCCGGATCTATCACAGCGAAGCCGGCTGTCGGGCACGGATGAATTTTTTTGCACCTGTGGAGAAAACCGCGGATACGTTGTCCGATCAGACAATGCGAAGGATTTCCCGGGAATTGACGCAGGCTTTCTTGAAAGATCAGGCTCTTTATCTCGGCCTTGCGGTGAAAGATGCGGGGTCCGGGGAAAGATGATTCCGGTAGCCGCTTTATTTTTCGGGTTTTGAAGAGGGCTTGTTTTCCAGTGCTTCCAGCCGCTTGGAAAATTCTTCCAGTTTTTCCTCGATCGCCTTCAGCTTGTCGCCCAAATAATCTCGGGAGTGTTCGATGTAGCGGCGATTCTCTTCTTCGCGTACCGGGCGGTCTTCTTCGACCTGAACGACCACGCTGGAAGCCGCATCTTTGGTCTTTTCGTCAAAAAGGCTTTCGCATTGCGCGGAACCGGCCGACAGCAAAATCATCGGGAAGACACAAAGTCCAATTAGGGATTTCATTCGTTTCCTCCTTCGGTTCGGGTGACTCGGAGGACTTCTCCGGCCGTCGTGATGCCGCCGCCCGCTTTTTCAAAACCGTCTTCGATAAGGCCTTTCATGCCTTTGTTAAGGGCAAGCTGACGGATTTCGGGGGAGGGAACGCGTTTGATAATCAAATCCCTCAGTTCATCGTCGATCATCATGAGTTCGTGAATGGAAGTCCTCCCGTGAAATCCGGTTCCTTTGCAGGCTTCGCAGCCCTCTCCTTCCCAGAAGGGAAGCAGATGAAATTCCGGCGGGATTTCTTCCAGGAAAGCCGGGGATTTTTCTTTGACCGGCCGTTTGCATTTGGGGCAGATGACCCGCACAAGACGCTGAGCGATCACCGCGATGACGCTGGACGAGACTAGGTAAGGCTCGATTCCCATGTCCAACAACCTTGCGATGGCACCGGGAGCGTCATTGGTGTGAAGAGTCGAGAAGACAAGATGCCCCGTCAGGGCCGTCCGGATGGTGATTTCCGCGGTTTCTTGATCGCGGACTTCCCCCACCATGATGACGTCCGGATCATGGCGCAGCACGTGCCGGAGTCCCTGAGAAAAACTCAGGCCAATTTTGGGGTGGACCTGGATTTGGACGACTCCCTTCAACTGATATTCGATGGGGTCCTCGATCGTGATGATTTTCCGTTTGTGGTCGTTGAGTTTCGCGAGGCAGGCGTAAAGCGTGGTGGTCTTCCCGCTCCCCGTCGGTCCCGTCAGGAGAATAATTCCGTAAGGGTTTTTCAGCAGGTGCTGAAGATTTTTCTGGTTTTCCGGTTCAAATCCCAGTTTTTCGATCTGCAGCAACTGAGTGGGAGATAAAAGCCGGACGACGATCGCTTCGCCGTAAGTGGTTGGCAGCACGGAAATCCGGAGATCGATTTCCCCTCCATGGCTCCGGATTTTGATGCGACCGTCCTGCGGAAGCCGTTTTTCGGCGATGTCCAGGTTGGCCATAACTTTGATCCGGGAGATGATGTTCGCCTGATATTGCTTGATGGCGGAAGGGATATTGGCATCCTGCAAAATTCCGTCGATCCGGTAACGGATGCGCAGTTCGTCTTCGTACGGTTCGAAATGAATGTCCGTCGCGCGGGACTTCTGGGCGTCCAGCAGGAGCTGATTCACGAGTTTGACGACGGAATCTTCGGAGCTTTTGGAGTCCAGGACTTGAGCAACCTGCCCGGAGGGAATCTCGGCACGGGATTTCCCCTTTCCTCCCATTCGGTCCAGTGTCTCCGCGCCGAGCCCATAATGAGCGTCAAGTCCTTCTAGAATCTGGTTTTCATGACCGATGGCGATTTCAATTTCGCAACCGAGCAGGGTCGGGAGTTCGTCGAAAAGCCGGTTGTCGAGCGGATCCGCGACCAGGACCGTGAGTTTTCCTTTTTTGAGGGAGACCGGCAGCGCTTTATAGTGAAACGCAAGTTTTGCCGGGACTTTTTTGACGGCCGCTTCCTCGATCGAACATTGCCGGAGATTCAGATAAGGGATTCCAAGCTGGTCGGACAAGACTTCAAGCAGCTTAAGTTCGTCGATGTAACCTTTATGCACCAGGATGGCCCCCAGATATTGACGCGTTTTTTCTTGGATTTTCAGGCACTCGTCAATGTGGGCCAGACTGACGTATCCTTTTTTGATTAAAAGTTCTCCAACCAGGTAATCTTTTTTTCTGATCATTTTGGCGTTTCCCGTAGAAGTGAAATTTCCAGTTCCGCTTTGAGTTGCAGGGCCATAGGGGATTTTTGAGCCAGCCGGAGCCGTTCAAGTTTCAGGAACTCCGGAAGCGACAGAACTTTGTACAAAAAGCGTGAAATCCCGCCGATGTCCCCCTCCAGTTCCGCTTCCATTCCCAGAAACTGCTTGTCGTCCGGCTGAGCCTGGGGCATGGGGCGGATATGGTTTAAAATAAGATTCTCTTCTTTTGCCAGCCGTTCGATTGTGCCGGCCAGTTGTCCCATCTTTTCTTCCGGGTTCCGGATTTCCGGCGGACGAGGCGGCATTTTTTTGTAGGCGGCCAGGAATTCGCCGGATTTTTCAAGAACGCCCCGCTCGTAACTCAAATTGCTTCGGATCGAATCGATTTCCGATTGGAGACCGGAAATCCGAAGCGAGAGGGATCTTGCCGCAAACAGGGACGCAAGCAAAATGAGGACGCCTCCGGCCCAGAAGAGGAGGTGTTCCCGACCGGCAGAGGCGAAGATGCCCCGGATTGCCTGCAGCTTGGATTCTTTATCCGGCGGGGTCATGGGCGGGGCCACTCCGTTTTTACGGGAACGGCCGAAATTTGGAATTCGAAATATTCCCGTCCCGATTGTTTCCTTCGCGTCGAAAAATCAAAGTCCGCTTTTGAAATATACGGTAGCTTCCGGATTTCCTTCAGGAATCGCAGAATGGATTCATGATTGTCTCCGACTCCGCGAAGCTGGAAACCGGTTTCCTGAGTGTATTCAAATTGAGTCAGGGAAATTCCCTGGGGAAGAGTGCCCGGAAGACTCGAGAGAAATTCCAAAGGGATTGTTTTTTCTTTCTGGAATTCCTGATAGAACTTGATTTCGTGAGCAATCCGAAGGACTTTCTTCGCATCCGGGGAGAGCTCCCGCCAGAATTTTTCGAGTTTGGCTTTGTAAATTTCTTTGGCCGATAAATCCAGCCATAACGATGACAAGCTGAAAAGAATGAAAGCCGCTCCAAACGTAAGAATTTGCCGGGCCAGCCGTGCCTTTCTCCGGATTTGCTGTTTTTTCCGGATGTCTTCGGATGAAAGCCCCGTCTGTTCCGGCGGGATGGGAGCCGTCAAGAAGGTTTCAACACTTTTTCTCGGATGGAGTCCCGGTTTAACCGGCGAAGGTAGTCTTTGAACGGAGAGCTCGGTTTTTTTGGAAATCCATTCCGGGAATGAGTCGTTGGTATCGGCTCCGGCGATCAGAAGAGCAAGAGGTTTTTCGAAATTTTCCTTTTCGGAAAGTCCCGCCAGTGAATCGAATTCCCGTAGCAGATCTTCCGGTGTTTCCAGAATGCCGGCCAGGTCTTTTTTAATCAGACGGGTGTGTAAAATGTTCTTGCCGTGCAACAGTAATAATTCGGATTCTCTTTCGTCCAATTGAAGCAAGAGGGCCGTTTCGGGGGTTGAATGCCGGTTTTTGAATGACTGATACGCGCAGCAGAGCGCCTGTGAAGAAGATAAAATCAGATCAGGAACATAATCCAACAGGTGCAGGACCTCAAGTTTTGACTGCACATTGCTTTTGAGGGCCCACAGAATGCGGATTTCGGTGTTATGATCTTCTAGAGGCCGGCAAGACGCGATGACGTAGACGATTTCATTCAGGGTGTAGGGGATTTCCTGCGGGAGTCTGAGTTCGATCAGTTTGAAGATCTCTTCCGGATCGGGAGAAGGGAGCTTCAGCGTCCGGCTCAACATTTCCTGGCGGGGCAGGATTAAAGTGACCCGGGAGGGCTTCTTGGGAAGATCATGCTTTATTTCGATTAATTTCTGGGGATCGAAAAGAAATTCACCCGAGCGGATTCGTGTCCGGCCCAGTATCGTTTCCAAGTGAGCCCAGTAAACGGTTTCGCCTTCCATGAAGATGTTCAGATCGGAAGAATACATTTTCGAAAAAAGGTCCCGGCTCATAAACGCTCCCGCCAGCTTAAGATTTCCAACGCGTCCGAACGGAAAAATGCCGGCCCCTGGACCGTGGCCTGAAATTCCGCCGCGGATCGACCGGTGGAGGGTCCGATCACCGCCGTGATGCCGGCCGAAAGATTTTTAACGGAAGGGTCCCGGACGGAAACGGAAAAATAAGCCGAATTGACCGTCAGGAAGCGGGTCAACTGGCCTGAAAGCGCGATCGTCTGCGATGTGGTCGAAAGATTTAATTTTCTAAGAAACTCCGCGGGGGTCAGATCTTCGGACCGGAAAAACCTTTGTTTCCCTTGCCAGGCATCCTGCAAAGCGGCTCGAAGGGCGTTGAGTAGAGCCTGCTTTGAAAATTCATCTCCGGGAACGGTCTGAAGAAGCGTTTCGATGATTTCATCCGGAGCCGTGTTGATATTGACCCGAAGAGATAAATCCCCTCTTGGGGAGTAAACGGTCAAAAAGGGTTTGATGGTTTCGAAGTCCCGGGCCGTGATCCGTTCGATCAGGAGAAGTTCCTCCAGGGATTCGAAGGGGGCTTTTTTGTTCGGATAAGAGGTCGGAGTGCCGAAGGAGGCCTCGTTTCCGCGCCAACGGACAATGCTTGCGGATAATTCTTCGATGTCGGTGTCTAGGTTTTTGCCGTTTCTTATCAGGATTCCAAAGAGAGTTTTCAAGAGCTCCGGCGATGCCAGATTGACGTTGATTTTTCCTTCTTCGTCCCGGATGTCGATCTCGATTGGTGTTTCCGGGAGCCACTCCGACAGATCATGCTTTCCGAACCAGGGGTCTCCCGGATGATCGGATTGAGGATGCGGATCCGATTCGATCAGGTAACGGGCGAATTGTACCGCGGATTCGAGATGCTCCCGGGTTTCAATTCTTTTCAGCCGTCCGCTTGCCATTTGGGTGTTCAACCGCGTCAACAAAGCGAGTGAAACCGTCAGAAGGGACAGTACCGCCAAGACCCATAAAACAACGATTAAGACAGACCCTTTTCTCTCCATCCCCAGCTTCCTTGCGGATTGTAAAATTCCTTTGCAATCGAGAATTCCCGGCCGCGATCTTTTTTTTCGGTTTCGTCGGCGATTTTCAGACTGAGCGTGATTCGTACCCCGCGCGGCAGTCCCTGATCGCTTTCCCAGGAGTCTCCCCAATAAATTTCCGGATGATTCGACTCCCGATACGCATATTCTACGATAAATTTTTTGAGCGAAGGTATGATTTTTTTCACGGATCCGTCCTCCGAGCTTAAAAGGGAACGCAGAGGCGTTTCCCGGCGCGTGAGTCCCCGTTCGTCGTATTGGTAAGTAACTCTTGAAGGGGTTTCCGCGGCGGATCCGGCATCGTATTTAACGAGAACCGTCGAAAAGCTGAATCGGTTTTCTTTCCCGGAAAAAGGGGCTTTCGAGTAGGGAATCATATTGCGGAACTCGCGCTCCAGCGTAGTCCAGAAAAGCCTCAACTCGAATAGCTCTCCCGAGGACCGGTCTAATTTTCGGTATGCGCTGATTTCGGCGCGGAGAACGGTCATAGCCGCGATCAACATTAGGCCGGCGATTAAGATTGCGATTAGCGCTTCCAGCAGGGTAAATCCCCCGCAGCGGATTTTTCGGGTCGGAGTCATGTCTGCCGCTCCCGCACGACCGTGTCCAGAGACAAAAATTCTTTTCCCCCCTTCCATTCAAGCCGGGTATTGACCAGGCGGTAAATGGCGATCGGCTTCCATTGTGTTTTTGTTTCGCCGAGGATTTCGGAATGAATCCGGTACGAACAGCCGCCGGGGATGAAGTCGGTTTTGACTGCAACGTCCCGGCTTGAATCTTCCAGGGACTCGAGTTTATCGCAGCTCTTGATTTCAAAGAGCAAATGATCGAGAAGAAGCGATGCCTCGAACGTATCGCGCGCTTTCACTCCGGCCTTGATCAATACCGCCGTTCCTTGGATCAAAATGCCGAGTGCGAGCCCCAGGACAACCATAGCGGTTAAAACTTCAAGCAGTGTGAAGCCGGTATTGTTTTCAGGAAAGAAGCGGTTGCTCATGAGTTTTTGCGCCGGATTTCAATGCGTCCCAGTGTTTTTCCAAGCCGAAGCGATGCTATGTCCCTGTTATTTTTTAAAACCAAAATTTCCGATTCACTTGCGCTTCCGTCCGGCAGAAAAAGGATGTCGTTTTTCTTTCGGACGGTGAGTTTCAGCGGTTCCGTTACGGAGTTGAATTTTCCCCAGCTTCCGGGCGGGGCGACCCAGGATTCCCCGGTGCTTTCATCGGGTTCCCGCAGGATTCCGTATTCTTTTTTATCCCGGTCGTAACGGAAAAGGTACCGTTTATTCTCAAGCACCGCGTGATATTGCGCATAGCGTATCTTTGATTCCAGATCGCGGAGGAGAGAGTTTTCAGCCAGTTTTTCCCGGCTTCCCGAAAACCGGGGGAGGATCAGTAGCGCGGCCAAACCGAGAATAAGAAGCAGAACGAGGAGCTCCAACAACGTAAAGCCGGGTTCTGACCGTCGGAGGGGTTTTCGAGGGTTCTGAGGAGCGATGATGCGAAGCCTACGCGGGGAAGGGGGCGTAAACACCGTCAGGCGTTCCAATTGGTGATGTCGTCCTGATTCCCCTCGATACCGTCCGGGCCGTTGGAAGAAAGATCATATTCGGAATTGTTGTTCGTTCCGGGGAAACGGTAGACATAAGGATGTTTCCAGGGATCCAAAGGGATGTTTCTCTTTTTGAAATAGGGTCCCTTCCAGCGTGATCCTCCCGCCGGTTTCCGGATCAGGTCCTCAAGCCTGGCGGGATATTTTCCCATGTCCATTTCATAAAGATCGAGGGCCGTGGACAGTCCCCCTTCGATATCGGAACGGGCGGCCTGAATGCGCGCTTCTTCCGTCCGTCCGGCAAGACGGGGAATTGCCAAGCTTGCCAAAATTCCCAGTATGATGATGACGATCAACAGTTCGATCAGGGTGAATCCTTTCCTGTCCATTGCGACCCTCCTAGTGTACCAGAAGACTGATCTCGAAAATGGGAAGAAGCATGCTGACGACAATCATCCCGACGAGCACTCCGATCAATAAAATCAAAAGCGGTTCGACCAGGGTTGTCGAAATTTTAATAAGATGCTCAAGTTGCTTTTCATAAATGCCGGAGAGCTTTTGAAGGGTCTTGTCCAATGTGCCGGATTCTTCTCCGGTCTGCACGAAATTGAGGACCAGAACGTCGAATGTTTTATGCTCTTCGATTGCGCGGGCAAGGGAAGCTCCCTGAATCACGCTCCCTTTGATTTCCACGATTTTTTTTCGAAGGCCGGCGCTCCGGATCACCTGGGAGGCGACCGTCAAGGCTTCGATAATCGAAATGCCGTGGCCCAGGAGCAACCCAAGGGTCCGCGTGAAGTAAACAGTGTCTTCGATCCGTCTAAACTGCCCTAGCCAGGGGATTTTTTCAAAAAAAGTTCCCGACTTTTCCTTTTGTTTTTTTGCTCTATTCTTGAGGTAAATACCGCACGAGAGAATGATGCCGGCAAAGAGCCATCCGAATCGGGTTAAAACGCGGCTGAGAAAGACGAAGAACCGGGTTATAAAGGGGAGCGAACCTCCCAGATCCTGAAAAATTTCCTCCAAACGGGGAATAACAAAAAATAACAGTACCAAGACCGTCAGGAATCCGAATGACAGGATCATGGACGGATAAACGAAGGCCTGAGCGACTTTTTGCCGCATTTCGTATTCCCGCTCGAGTGCCTGCGCGCATTCCCGGAGGGCGTTATCCAGAGTCCCGCTCTGCTCTCCCGCGCGGACCATGCTCATGACGAACGGCGAAAAGCACTCCGGATGTTTTTCCATCGCGTCCGAAAGGCTTTTTCCCGTTCGGATGGATTCTTTGACGTCGATAAGAGTATTTCGCAGTAAGGGGTTTTGGGGCTGATTGGATAGAATCTCCAGGGCCCGGAAGATTGTTAGGCCGGCTTCCGTCAGATCCGCCAGGCGTTCCAGGAAAGCGATTTTATCGCGCGAGGAAATCTTTGAAATCCCTAAGAGGGAAGGAATGCTTGCGTGAAAGGGCTGTTCGCTTTTTTCCTGAATGACGTCCAGAGGGAAAAGTCCTTCCCGAGTCAGAAGGACGATGGCTTCGTCGCGGGATTTTGCTTCAATCGTTCCTTCGACGGTTTCCTGAAGCCCTTTTCGCGCCTTGTAACGGAAAGTTTTCATTTGTGCTGCATTTTATATGAGGGGCGCCTGAGGGTCAAACGCTAAATCGACATAAGCTTTCTTTTGATCCTTTTTCCGATTTTTAGAATAACGAATGGATGCAGAGCAGGCATCCGGGCCGACTTACAAACGGACGGTTAGCTGGACTTTTTTGGATTTCCCCAGTTCTTGAGGAAGCGGCGTGTAAGAACTTCTCTTCTTCAATGCTTCCGCAATCAAAGTTTTTTGTCCGGACCCCCGAACTTCTTTGGTGTCAAGGACTTTGAGATCCTTTATCGCGCCGCTATTTGTTCCGGTAAACTCCAGGCGGATATCGCCGTGCATTTCTTTGAGGGTTGAATGACTTTTTAGCGTATCCAGAATGTCTCTGCGAAGGGATTGATAATATTGCTGCCAAGTGGTCACCCCTGCGGAAGAACTGCCGTTTTCCGAGACCTCTTTGGTGATGATTTCACTCTGATTGTCGGGAATCAGCGAGGAAGAAACGGCTGCGGTTTCTTTTGGGTTCCCTTCAAGCAAGGAGGGAATCGGGGCCGGTAGATTACCGGAAACTTCCTCAGAGGGATTTCCTTTGGTGTCGGCAGGATTCGCAGCATTTCTATTCTCCCTCGAAATTCTCTTGAAGCGGGGAGTTACCGGCTGATGGCCGATAATGGCAGGAAATTCCATCGTTTGAGATGTTGGCTCTTCGGGCTCGATGACCACAATTTTCTTGTTTTCCAGTTGTTTCATCGACGGGGTTTCTTTCCCCTGCGACGTCGATAGATTGATGGTCTCACCCGTTGGCTTTGCCGGCCCGGTTTTTGCCTGCTGATCTTGCGACGATTGTTTCTCTTGAATCATCTGAGGAGCTTCTTTTTGCCAATAAGGACGCGCGTTGCGCTTGAACGGTTCATTCGAACGCTTGTAACTGTCCTCGTAATTGACATTGGCCGTTTTATCAAAATCAAGTAATTCGCCCTGATCATCCAGATAACGGCTGGTGTCCGCGTTTAAATTGGGCTGCAGAATGTAGGGCGTGAGAAAAACGACGAGCTCGGTTTTTTTGAAATCTTCGGATTTTGTCCGGAACGGTACGCCGATGACCGGGATATCGCCCACGACCGGTACTTTCTTTGCAACTTTTTCGAGCCGGTCTTGAATCAATCCGCCCATAATAATGGTGGCTCCGGATTTAACGATGACGGTGGTTTCCACTTCCTGAGTGGTGACGACCGGGACCCGTGTCCGGACGAAAGTCGTGTTGCTTCCCGACGCGACGCCCTGGAGCTCCAGAGGGGTCCCCGAGCTGCTGACGGCCGGTTTAATTTTAATGATGACATGATTGTCTTCCGTGATGGTCGGCTTAACGGTCAGGGTGACTCCGACATCGACAAACTGAACGTTATCCGCCGTCGTTGCGGTGGTGTCCCCCTGGATAACGGTCTGGCTGATGAAAGGTTCCCGGGTCGCGACGGCCAGCTTTGCTTCCTGATTGTTCAGGACGGTCAGGCGCGGGCTTGACAGGACGTTGGTTTTCCCAATCCCTTCCAAAGCGGAGATGGTGTAATTGAAATTATCTCCCGTGATTCCGGTGTTTTGACCTTTAATGAAATTCGTGAGTGTGGCGTTGGCCAGAGGCCCGTTGGTGGGGCTGGTGGGAATGTTATTGTTGGAGTTAATGCGATACGGCCGTCCGTGAATGCGGAAAAACAAATTCCAGTCAACCCCATATCTTGTCTGATCGTTGAGTGTGATCTCAACGACTTTTGCTTCGATCAGGACTTGTGCGGGCTGAACGTCGAATTCCTGAATGATCGTGTCTGCCTGGCGGACCCGTTCTGGAGTATCGCTGATATAGATTTTATTGGAACGCTTATCAATCTCAAGGGATCCCGTAACCGGATTCACGATGGATTTTAATTTCGCTTCCAAATCTTCCGCAATGGAATATCGCAGGGAGAAGACTTTTCTCTGCGTCGGCAGGTCCATTTCCGAGACGATACGGGAAATTTCCGTCAGGGTGTCCGGGATATCATAAACGATCACCGTATTGGTCCGGTCATCGATGATCACGCGCCCGATGCTCGATTTGACCTCATTGATGAGTTCGCCCAGTTCGGAGGCTTTCGCGTACTTCAGGTTGAAGGTCTGCGCTTTCCGGTAATCATAGAACGGTTTCCCGAAGAGTTGCTCGTACTCTTTTTCCGAAATCACCCGCACAATCCCTTCTTCCCTGACATAAGCAAGATTCGCGGTCTCGAGAATTTTCCGGAGCGCATTCCAGGCGTCAATGTCCTGGAGAAATAACGTCACGTTTCCCTGAACTTCGCGTCCCGCGACGATATTCAGACCGGTTTGTTTGGAAAGGATTTTCAAGACGTCCAGGATATCAACGCCCTTCAAATCCATCGTGATCCGTTGCCGGGCTCCCCCCGCAACATTGGTTTCGGCGGAAGTCGCCGATTCCAATATTCCGGTCGGTGTCTCCGGCCCTTTGTCTGCCGCAAAAGCGGATGGCCCGAAGGTCCATGAGCAAAGGCAGGTCAACGCGATGAAAAAGGAAACGATTTTTTTAGCTGAGGAACAGTTCTGTCTCATTGTCTTTTGATTTCAGGATGATACTGCTTTCTTTGATTTGTTTGACTTCAAGTTCTCCGATGCGCTGTCCGACCCGCACAAAAGTCGTGCGATTTGTCTTTTTGTCTTTCAAAATGGCTTCCATATTACCTGTTTTCACGATTCCGATCAATGCCAAGTCTTTTACTTTCTCGAGAATCCCCGCTTCGGCGGGTTTGGAAGAAGCTTTGGGCTGAAAGAAAAAAATGTTCCGGGCTTTCATTTTCTGTTCAAAGTTTTCGTAGGGAATGAGTTCATTTGCCATTGCTTGAGGGGTTGCGACCATGCTCGGGTCGACCGGTTTTGCGGGGAAAACCCGCATAAAAGCAACCGAACAGAGCTGAAAAATCATTGTCAGTCCGGCAACGCCCGCCAGGATCAAAAGAGTATCTCTTAAAGTCTCCAGGCGAAACGCGAATGTGTTTGAGCTTTTCTTCGAATAAAGCATCAGAGCTCCTTGGAATGCTTGAAATCCTTTTGTACTAAGTATCGATCCCGGCGAGGGATTCCTTTAATTATATTGTAAGATTTCACGGCCGAAAGAATTTCTTTAAAATCGGAGTCTCGAACGAGCGGGTAAAATAGATACCGGGAATTCTTGTAACGGGTTTGTGTATTTGGCGAATAGGATTTTTATTTTTCCGGAAATCCGCTGCTTTAAAGTAAGCGCGTTTGATTTTTTGAAGCCGAATGCCGCAATCGGCTTTTTAACTTATCGAAAAACGAAAGAATTTTCCATTTTTAGGTTTTATGCATTTTCTGAAATTTCCGATTTTGATCCCTCTTTACGATAAATGTTTCTCTGGGAAGGGAGCTATCAAAAATCATCAAAATTGATTTGTTTTTTCTAGCTTATTTAGTCGAAAACATCAGTTTTGTCAATATTTATCATAACTAGTCTTTTTGAATGCATTGATTTCTTATTTAATCAGAAAAAATAGGATATGAATCATAATACCAATCAATTTCCCTTCGAAAAGCAGTTTTTTTTCCATGTTTAAAAAAGGCTTGCTTTACCTAGGGGCATGTGCTATATTTCGTATTGAGCAAGAGGCTTTGCAAAATCTTTTAAAATTGGAATAAAATTTTTTCGAAACACTCGGAAGATTTTTTTCAAGAGAGAATTAGTATTGACGGTTTTTTAAAATTTTTTTAGGATTTCACGTTAAATAGGAATCAATGGAGTTTCACTTAAATCTAGAAAAGGAGGAAAGTGAGATGGGTAAGAAACTAATCACAGTGGTAGTTGCCGCTGCAATGGCCTTTCTGCCGTTTCAGGGTCAACTGTACGCTGTTACTTTCACAGCCGAGGGAGCTATTTCGGGAGTCTCTTCGTTCAGCGCAAGTCTGAAGGATATGAGCGACGGGGCACTTTCGAAGATTACCTATGCCAACGGTACCGGCGTTACAACGGGAGATGCGTACGTCGACATCACGTTTAACGACAACAGTACTGGGTTTCAGGCGATCACGATTGCGTCGGACAACCGCAACGCGAGCGCGAATCCCAAATACACCGGTATTGCGCAGGGGAATGGTTTGGTGGGTGTGACGACGACCAATGTGACTGTGCCCGTTCTTTGGATGACACAGGCCACAAAGGGAACCGGATACACTTTTACCGGATCAGCGCCCGGCGAGTACTATGTCACGGATCTTCTGCAGGGCACCAGGACGGATAATGATCCGACTCTTGGAGCTTCTTCCTGCAATGACGCGAACAAGAACAAAGTTTGCGATGCGGGAGAATACACGGATCTGAACACCAACAGTGCCTATGACAGAGTTTTGTGGCAGGGAACCGCCGCGGGGGACGGAAACAGCGCGAATTCGAAATCGTATCGTTGCGCCAAAAAGTCGGACGGAACGATTGAGTATTTCGCGGATGGATGTCCTTCTGCAACTCACAATGTCGCTTCGGTCGAAGGAATCGACTGGGACGGCGATGGTTGGGATGGCGCGAAGCCTTACAACCCCGGCTATGCTTCTGTGGTTTTCGGCATCGCGGGACAGAGCGCTGAACTTTCAGCGGCGGCTGGTGCGGCAAACACTCCCGGTAGAACGGTCAGTAACGGTAAGGTGGTTGTGTTTACTGGCGTGAACTATGCCGGAGGAGATGCGCAGAATTACAAGACCAGCATGCTGAAGGTAGAGCTTGTCACGATTGCTTAATTTGTGACGGGAAAAAAAAGGGGAAACTCTTCAATTCTCGTTCACGGATAAAGCATGGATGGCGAGTGCTGGAATGAAGCAGAAATGTGAAAGCCAGGAACAGAAGAAGTGGGTTTTTGAGGAAGCAGGATCGCTGTTTCTGGATCGTAGCAGCATACGCGAGACATGAAAAGGCTGCGGGGAACGGACTTTTGGCAGAAATGCTGTTCTGAAAAAAGGCCGGTTTTTTGCGGCAGACGAGAACGAGAAGCCGAATTACCAAGGTAACAAAGAGTTTCCCGAGGTGATTCGGCTTTTGTCTTTATTCGTGATTTAAATTTGTGGCCTTCCGGGTGCTGGCGGGGTAAAAGTGCCGGGACGGGAGGCAGACATAATACGTCTATAAATTACTGAGAGATTTTTTGGTTGTTGGCTTTTCAAATTCTGAGAATCTAGCCGAGGCGACGGGGAGGGCTTAAAAAGGATGAAAGGGAAATCAGGGGAGCCCAAGAGTATAACTAGACATCTCAGGATATCACAAAAAGAATTGAGGTGGTGGAAATGAACTGCTTCACGCGAAAAGCGATAGCGATGTTTCTGGCGGTGTTTATGGCCTTTCAAGGCACCGCGGGGAATTCCGTGCTTTTTGCCGAAGCGGGACAAGAAAACAGACCTCCGGTTTTGAATCAACTTCCCGATTTTATCTTCAGCACGGGGCTTCTCGCGGAATTTGACGTGACCGCGGAAGATCCTGACGGCGATGCGCTCGAGTTTTTCGCTGAAGGCCTCCCTCCGGATGCGACATTCGAAAACGGGCATTTCAGCTGGACCCCCGAGGAAGTTCACGCCGGCGAATACGAGGTGACGTTCGGCGTGACGGACGGAATTCATATTGTCACACAGAAAATTTTCTTTTTTGTCCTTTCCGCTAACGATGACGTTCCCCTTTCCCCTGATACTCCCGAGAATTTCGGGGAAGGATCGACGGGCGGCGAAGGCGGCGTTGGAGGGACTCAGCCCGGGGGAGGAACACCGACTCCCATGGGCGGTGCGACGGGTCAATCGTTTTTTAGCCCTCAAGTGGGTTCGACGGGAGGAACGGGGACTGGAGGCACCGGGACCGGAGGAACGGGGACCGGAGGAACCGGAACGGGAGGAGCGCACGGAGGAGGGCCGATGATGGTCGGGAACGGGGTGTCTCAGCCGGGCTTTTATCCGACATCGGGAACAGGAACCGGGACAACGACGGGGACCGGAACGACCGGCGGGTCGGGTAGCGGGACCGGAGATACCGGGACCGGAGATACCGGCGGGGGAACGGGATCCGCACAGACTTCTTACGTGTTTGCCGACGTCGCTTCGAGTACGGGCTTTGGCGGTTCGCTGGACGCCGAATCGATTGCGCTCGGAGATGTGAACGGCGACGGCAGAATGGATTTGGTCGTTGCGCGAACGCTCGGCACGTATTCGATTTTTTCGAACAACGGAAACGGCACGTTTAGCGAAATTATTCTTCTGAATCTCGGCGGGAATCCGGCGGGCGGGACCGTGGCGTTGGGGGATTACAACAACGACGGGTTTCCCGATGTTTTTATCGCGCGAGACGGAGCGGATTATCTTTTGCAGAATAACGGGGACGGAACGTTTCTGGACGTGACGTCTTCGTCCGGCGTCAGTTCCGGAGGGACAAGCGAAGGCGCGATTTGGGCCGATTATGACAACGACGGGTGGCTCGATCTTTTTGTGGTCAATTCCGACATCTCGAGCGCGCTTTACCGGAATCTCGGGAACGGCACGTTTCAGAATGTAACGGCGTCGGCCGGCGTTCAATCGGGCGTTTCGGATCACAACCGTTCCGCGGTTTTCTTCGACGCCGACAATGACGGGGACCTCGACCTGTATGTGGTGAATTACCTTTCCGCAAACGTATTTTTCGTGAATCAGGGAGACGGGACATTTCTGGTCAATACGGGCGCGGGGATTTCCAATAACGGTTTCGGGATGGCCGTCACATCGGGTGATTTCAATAACGACGGTTTTGCCGATCTTTTTGTCGCGAACGGTTCAAATACCGCAAGCCTGCTTTATCAAAATGCCGGGAACGGAGCGTTCAGCAATGTGACCGCTCAGGCAGGTATTCCTTCGCTCGGACTCAACCCGAAAGGCGTTGCGGTTGTCGATTTCAACAACGACGGATACCGGGACCTTTTTATCGCACGGGACGGCGAACAGAATATTTTCCTGGCGAACAACGGAGCCGGGAAATTTACCGATCAGACGCAGGGGACGAACACCGAATTGCCTCTTGCCGCGAGACGGATTGCCTGCGGGGATTACAACGCGGACGGCATGGTCGATTTGTTTGTTGCGGGCAATCCTTCGGCGATTTTCCGTAATGACTCCCCTAAAACCAATAATTTCATCCAGGTCCAGACTCTCGGGACCCGGACGAATCGCCAGGGTGTCGGCGCGAAACTGGATTTGGTCAGCTCATCCCGTCGCTTGATTCGCACGGTCCGGGAGGGTGCGAGCGGGAGCAAGGAATCTCTGATTCAAAATTTCGGGCTCGGGACTTCCGCCGCGGTGGATTCGTTTTCGATCCGCTGGCCGAGCGGAACGGTCCAGGACGTGAAAAACAAAATCACGGCGAACCGTTTGAATGTGATCCGCGAGAATTCCGCGCCGGAGTTGGCGGTCACGGGCGATACGACTGTGAACGAGGGGCAGAAATTGACGCTGAATCTTACGGCGACGGATCCGGACAATTCGCGCGGAATCAATTACGATGTGATCGGCCTCTCCGCCGACGGGGTTCCTGCAAACGCCAATTTGACGGATAACGGAAACGGGACGGGAACATTCGAATTTAATCCGGATTTCACTCAGGAAGGTCAGTATTTCGTGACTTTCCGCGCTTCCGACGGAGATCTTACGGGCTCCCGCGTGATTCAGATTACGGTCAATGGCGTGAAGGTCAATCAGGGGCCGACGATCGGCGCGCTCCAAGATCATACGCTCAAGGAAGGGGAGACGCTTCAATTTGACGTGACGGGCAGCGATCCCGACGGGGACGCGATTGCGTTTTCGATTACCGCGCCGAGCCCTAAACCGCGAAACGCTTCTCTCGCGATCGATCCGCAGAATGCGGGAGTCGTGCATTTTACTTTCGCGCCGGACTATGAACAGAATGGCGTCTACGATTTCACATTTACCGTATCCGACGGGTTTTTGTCTTCATCCGCGTCCTCGAAAATTACCGTGCAAAACACGAACCGCGCGCCGGTCTTGGATCCGATCGCGGACAAAACGGTGAACGAAGGGGAAACCCTGAGTTTCACGGTTAGCGGTAGCGATCCGGACAACGATCCGATCAGCTTCAGCGCGACGGGGCTTCCGGCAAACGCCAGTTTTGATCCGGCGACCAAGACGTTTACCTTCAATCCCGATTTCAATCAGGCCGGCGATTTCACGATTAAGTTCCAGGTGAGCGACGGAAATCTCACGGCGGAGCAAAACGTGAAAATTACGGTAGGGGATGTTGCGCCGGGTGCTCCGAATATTCCTTCCCTGATCGATCCGGGTATCGCGAGTTTCAGCGGGAAATATGCGCTTCACTGGAGCGATGAGTCCGCTTCCGGCGCGAAGCTTTACGAAGTGCAGGAATCCGCGACCAGCGATTTCCAGACGGTCATAAGGTCGTTTTTCCCGAGCGGGAATTATGAGCCGATTACGGTGACGACAAGCGGGGCTTATTTCTACCGTGTCCGCGCTTACAACGATCTTCCCGAAAACGGGGGCGCGGCTTCCGACTTTTCCAATGTCGTCAATATCGCCGTTGATTTGGAGCGCGGCCTCGATATTCTCAATTATTTCCCCAATCAGGGATTGGTCGACGGAGATCCGATCCACGCGCAGTCTTCACGGGAGATTGTGACGGAACCCGAGGGATTGGGGACGCTGGGTGCCGGGAATGCCCTGAAATTCAATTACGATCTGAAAAATCAGGGGCTTTCCGGGGCTTATTTCGAGAATTTCGGCCGCTCGATCAACATCTCCCAGTACAAGACCATCAACCTGAGGGTTCGGGGAGATGCCAATGCGGGATATCCCTACAAGTTGGTGATCGAAATGCGGAAGGGCGGGGAATTTTCGAGTTTTGTGATTTTCTTCAAGCCGACCGCCCAATATCAGGATTTTTCGTTCCCGTTTTATCAGAGGACTTCCGAGATCGATACCGTGACGATTTTAGTGGAAGACGACGTCCAGGGCGACGGGTTGGGCACTTTGTTCATCGACGAATTTTTCCTTTCGGAACGGCCTTATGTGCCGAATGAAAAGCCCGCGGTTACGCTGACATCGGGCCCCGCCGTTTCGGACGAGGACTTGATCGATCTCACGGAATCTCAGGCGGCGCATTATTTTTACGATCAGGTGGTCGGGGCCGGTCACGTCAAGGATACGGATCAGAAAGATTTCGCGAGTATCGCCGCGACCGGTTTCGGGCTGACGGCGCTCACGATTCTCGCCAACCGTTATGACAGCAATAACCCGAACTGGAATCGGGTGACGCCGGCGATGGCGAAACAGAGAGCCGAAGATATTCTCGACGATATCATCAGAATTCAGGGCCTCCAGGCGCAGGATCCGTCTCACTACGGGACACAGGGGTTTCTCTATCACTTTATCAATGCTGACGGGACGCGGGTCGGGTACTCCGAAGTCTCTTCCGTGGATCATGCGCTTCTTGTTGCCGGAGTGCTGACGGCCGGGGAATATTTCGGCGGGAGTCTGAAGACGAAGGCGGATCAGATTTACACCGGCACGAACTGGAAATTTTTCCTCGATACGAACACGTACATGTTCAGCCGGGCCTGGTCTCCGGGATCAGGGCTTTCCGGCGTGTACGACAGCTATACGGACGAAATTTTGCTTCTTTCGCTGCTTGCCATCGGAACGTCTCCGGACGATTTGGATTATCTCAGGAGCTTTTACAGCTTTCCGAGGACTCAGCGAAGTTATCAAAGCCCGACCGGAGAGACTTTCCGTCTGGTGAATTCCTTTTTCGGGTCCGCGTTCACGTATCTTTACGCGCACAATTGGTTCGATTTCGAACTTTTGGGAAATGATCAGCCGCAGCGGGTCTCGGGCAAGGAAACCGTGGACAGCGTGAACTGGTGGGCGAATTCCGTCCAGGCCTTGAGGGCGAACCGGCAGTTTTGTATCGACCGCAGTTCGTTTTTCCCGTTCTCGTTCCATTCGAAGAGCTGGGGCCTATCCGCGGTGGAACGGCCCGATAACCTTTACGAGGGGCGTTACGGCGCGCCGCCGTTCAATCTCGGCGCGCATGACGGAACAGTGGCCGTGCATATCCCCGTTTCCACGATGCCGTTTTTCCGGACGATGGCGAATGAAAATCCGGGCGACAATTTCGGATTTCAGGCACTCCGGTTTTATTACAACAACTTTTACCAGGATCTGTTCTGTTCTTACGGGCTCAAAGAGTCTTTTGATAACGACGGCAATTTTTCAAAAACCTGCCTTGGCATCGACAAGGGGCAGGAGGCGATCATGATCGAGAATTACCGGACCCGCTTTATTTGGGATACGTTCAAGCAGAATGCAAGGATCAAGGCCGCGACCGACAAGATCTTTGAATCCGCGAGTGGCGGCGGGGGCGATTCTTTTTCGGCGGTTCTGAAGAATATCTCGGATGATCAGATCGCATCCAAATTTGATTTTGGGACCAATGCCGCGGGGACGACGTATGTAAATGCCGGGCAGTATATCGAAGTGCAGTACGGATTGTCGACCAGCTCGACCGCGGTTTCGATCTTCACCAATAACACGGATTATACGGGCGAAGGCGAAGGGGCGGGCTTGATCGGGCAGACGGAAACGACCGAATCGCTTCCGATGTTGTGGACGGTGTTTGACGGGGTTCAGCCGGGAGGCTATTTGTTCCGGGGCGATCCGGGTGTTGAAGAGGAGATTCAAGACAAGCGGCGTTCGGACTTTCTGAATTCGGATATTTTGAGAAAGAGGGTTATCGTCGACGGAGCCGATAATTTAATGCCGGTTCACGGCAAGGGAACGGGGACATCCCCGGTATACGTTTATTTGGGCGCGAATTTCGAGAAAGGGTCCGCTCAGGACTACCGGGCATCCGTTGAGGTCGAAATTTGCCATTATTCGTGATGAGGGTTTTTGGGTCGGACGGTAAAAAAGAAAGGACGGAAAGATGAAAAAGCTGAACTTGAAGAAATCGTGGCTGGCGGCAGGGATTGCCGGTATCGTGTTTTTGTTCGGCGCGAATGCCGCGTTTGCGGGAATCAGCGTGAAACCGACGGTGATTGAGAAAGTGATGGATTCGGGAAAGTCCGAGTCGGATTACTACACGCTGACGAACGACGGTGACGTCAAGTTGACGGTCAGGATTGAGGCGGAAGACTGGATGGCAAGGCTTTTCGGGAGGCCGGATGATATGAAGGTGGAAGACTGGCTTAAAATTGAGCCGAAGGAAATCACCCTGGATCCCAAACAAACCGTGAAAATCAAGTATACCGTGACGACCCCTAAAATATTTTTGAACGAAAAAGTGGCCCAGGTCTTTTTCAGATATCAGGAGGCCGAATATCTGGAGGCCCGCGTGGGCGTCATTTTCTATCTGACTCCCAAGGGGCGCGAGACGCTCAGCGCGGAGATGACCAGTTTTTCAGCCAAGCAGGCGAAGAAAGAAGACGGGACGCCGGTTTTCAGGCTTTCGGTGGTGATTAAAAACGACAGCAATTTTCATATCCGAACGCCCGGTTTTGCGGAAATTTACGACAAGGCCCAGGGGAAAGTCGTTAAGACACTGGATGTCAACCGGGTCCCCGGCATTTACGGAGGGCGGTCGTTTGAGTTTGATTATGAATTCCCGAACGAAGTGATTCCTGAGGGCGATTATCAGGTGACGCTGAAATTGAATTACGGGAGCGTTTACGGGAAAAATATTTTTATGGAAAAAACGGCGGATCTCGAATTTGAAAAGGAGCCCGCGAAGCCATGAAGAGAAAAATCCTTTCCGTCTGGATGATTTTGGCGCTGCTTTTCTGCGGTGTTCCCTCCGCCGGAATGGGAGAGGTTGTTATCACGGCGACGGCGAATGCGACCGGCAGCGCGTTGAGCGTTTCCATCATGAACGGGACTGCCATCACGGGAACTTATGTGTCGGGCTCGAATAACCTTTCATTTTCGCAGTATCTCGAGGTCAAATTCAGCTGCGGGAGGGACGGGTATCAGGCGATTATCATTTCGACGGACAATTCGAATATCAGCGCGAACCCGAAGTACACGGGGGGAGGGTCGGGTTCCGGGCTTATTCTGACCAGCAATACGGCAACGAATGCCGCATTGCATTGGGTGGTTTTCACCGATCCGGTTTCGGGGGGCTATACATTTGTTCCGGGTTCGGATCCCAACGCGGAGCCGATCAAGACGTCGAATCAGTTTTTTGTCGCGGACAAGAAAGAAAGCCCTTTCCCGGCGGGATACGCTTCGTTTGTCTATGACATTGACGCGTTTGCGGGAAACTTGGCCAATGCGCCCGACCCCGGAAGAAGTACGGTGACCGGAACGATTTATATTTACTTGGGCGCGAATCTGAAGTTTATGCCGGCGGGGACCTATAAGACCAGCATGCTGAGAATTGAATTGGTGACCATCAATCCGGATCAGACTTTTGTGGTGCATAACCGGAGGACGGTTACGGTGACCGCGACACGGTAAGGGAAAAATAAAATGAGGATTTTTAAGTTCAATCAAGTGAAAATTAAAGCGTGAAAGGAGAGTAACATGAAAGGGAAAAAGTTTTACGCAGTGCTGCTGGCGGTGCTGATGACCTTGCTGCCGTTGCAAGGGGAGTTGTTCGCCGCCGCGACGGTTATCACGGCAACGGGGACGGTGACGGGGGTTTCCACGTTTTCGGCTCCGCTAAAGCTGGTTGCAACCAATGGAGCGTCTTCAGCGGTTGCGTTTCCGGCCGCGACAACGGGATATGCCAAAGGCGATTCGTACATTGACGTGACTTTCAATGACAATTCGATCGGCTTTCAGGCAATCACGATTGCGACGGATAATCGCAACGCAAGCGCGAATCCTAAATATACGGGAATCGGCTTGGGGAATGGTCTTGTGGGGATGACGGATAAAAACAGTACCGTTCCTGCGGCGTGGATGGTGAATCCCACGCTAGTTACAGGTGGTTATACGTTTACGGGTGCGGCCGGTGAGTATTTTGTCACCGATACGCTGCAGGGGACCCGTACGGATAATGACCCGGCACTGGGTGCTTCAATGTGTAACGATGCCAACAAGAACAAAGTTTGTAACGCGGGAGAGTATACCGATTTGAACAGCAACAGCGCTTACGACAAAGTGATTTGGCAATTCACCGGAACCGGTAACGGGGCCAGTGATCCGGCTAAATCATATCGTTGCCAGAACAAGACGACTTCAGCCATTGAGTATTTTGCGGATGGATGTCCGTCTTCGACGCATAATGTGGCACCGGTCGAGGGAACTGACTGGGAAGGTGACGGATGGGATGGCGCGAAGCCGTATGATGCAGGATATGCTTCTGTGGTGTTTGGTATTTCGGGGCAAACTGCGTCACTGTCATCGGCTGCTGGTGCTACGCTTACTCCGGATCGGACCGTTGCAAACGGAAACGTGAAAGTGTATTTAGGAGTGAAATATACGGGAGCCGACGCACAGAGTTATCAGACGAGCCGGCTTTTGATTGATCTTGTGACAATCAGCTGATTGCGGAAACGGCTTCTTGTTTTTCGCAAGGAAGGGAATGGTCTGTTCGAATTCCCGGATCTTGCGGGGGAGATGCTATGAGACTGCAATCTGGCGCTGATTGTGTGTGTGCTTAATCTTTGAGAACGAGGGGTGTGTCAATGTGACTCGGGATAAAACGGAAAATACGTTTATCGGGTGGAAATACGGCATGCAAAGCTTCAGCAGGCTAAGTATGCACGTGTTACTCTCCTTTCATATTAACACCACCTTATCCTGAGTCGGGGTGGAAAGTTGCCTCCTCCTCTGCAGGTTCCCTTACCTGTAGAGGAGGAGGATTCTTAAAGGAATTGTTCCCACCATTTCATGACTATGGCTTTATCAAGCCTTCTGCGCAGCTATAATCTTTAAACTGTATCTTTTGGGGGGTTTATTGACAACTTTCCTGTGCATTGCTATCATGCTTCTTACTCTAAATACTTTTAGAGTAAGGTACTTCTAAAACTAGGGAAGAAAGGCCAGTGATGAAGTTTTCTCCGATTGAAGAAGTGATCGATGACATTAAAAAAGGGAAAATGGTCATTATCACGGACGATGAAAGCCGTGAAAATGAAGCGGATCTTATTTTCCCGGCTCAATTTGCGACACCCGAGAAGGTCAATTTTATGATGCGTTTCGGGAGAGGGCTGATTTGTGTCCCGATGACGGAGGAAAAAGCGGCTCAGCTCGGACTTCAGAGTATGGTCGAACATAATGAGGATGTTTTCCGTACGGCGTTTACCGTTTCCTGCGATGCCCGTTTTGGCGTGACAACGGGAATTTCCGCTTTTGACCGGTCGAGAACGATTGAACTATTGACCGACCCGGCTTCCCGGCCTTCCGATTTGGTGACGCCGGGGCATATTTTCCCTTTGATCGCCAAAAAAGGGGGGGTGCTGGTGCGCGCCGGGCATACGGAAGCGGCAGTGGATCTTGCCCGTCTTGCCGGCCTTCATCCGGTTGGTGTGATTTGCGAGATTATTAGCGATGACGGAACGATGGCGCGGGCCTCCGAACTTTCGGCTTTTGCCGTAAGACATCATTTAAAGGTCGGGACGATACGATCTCTGATTGAATACCGGCGGCATTTTGATAAGTTAATTGTTCGCGAGAGTGAAGCCAAAATTCCCACGCAATACGGGATTTGGAAAGTTATTTTATACCGTTCACTGGTCGATCATACGGAGCATGTCGCACTGGTCAAGGGGGAGACACTTGAAAAACCGACTTATGTGCGGGTTCATTCGGAATGCTTCACAAGCGAAGTTTTGGGTTCTTTGCGCTGTGATTGCCGCGAGCAGATGAACGAAGCGATGAAATTCATTTCGGCAAAAGGGAGCGGCGTTTTTCTCCACATGAGACAGGAAGGGCGGGGGATAGGTCTTGCGAATAAACTAAAGGCCTACGCGCTTCAGGATCAGGGGATGGACACGGTGCAGGCCAATGAGCATCTTGGGTTCAAGCCGGACCTGCGTGATTACGGGATTGGGGCGCAGATTCTCTGCGATCTCGGGGTCCATGAGATCCGGCTTTTGACGAATAATCCGCGCAAGATCATCGGGCTTGAAGGATACGGGCTGAAAGTTGTGGAGCGGGTTCCCATCGTGATCCCGCCGCATCGGGACAATGAAAAATACTTGAAGACGAAGAAAGAGAAAATGGGGCATCTATTGGATGACTCGGGAACGGCCGGCTGCAGTTTTTAATTTAAAAAAAGGGGAATAACAATGAAAACGTATGAAGGGAATTTGAGCGGGAAAGGGAAAAAAATCGGAATTGTGGTCTCACGGTTCAACGAATTGGTAACGCAGCGGCTCTTAGGAGGCGCGTTGGACCAGTTGAAGCGTCACGGGGTTTCGGAAAACGATGTCGAAGTGGCCTGGGTCCCGGGCGCGTTTGAAATTCCGGTAGTTTCGCTCAAGATGGCCAAGCTGAAAAAGTACCATGCCCTGATTGCTTTGGGTTGCATTATCCGGGGCGAAACGGATCACTACGAGCAGGTGGCCGGAGCGGTTTCCCGGGGGCTTGAAAATATTTCCGTCGAGACCGGTGTGCCGGTCATTTTTGGGATTTTGACCTGCGAGAATCTCGAGCAGGCCATTAACCGCGCCGGAGCCAAATCGGGAAACAAGGGCTCTCAGGCCGCGCTTGCCGCGATCGAAATGGCGGATCTTCTGAAATCGCTCGACGCCTGAAACGAATTATTGCTGGAAAGGACCGGGTAGATTATGCGAAAAAGAACCTTAGCCAGAGAATTGGCGTTGAAGATTCTCTATCAGGTTGATTTGACCGGTCAGCCTGCCGAGGAAATCGAAGGAATATTCTGGGAAGAGAATTCTCATGATCAGGAGGTCAAGGAGTTCGCGGAAAAACTGGTCGCCGGAGCACTCGGCAATCTTGAAGCGATTGATCGGATTCTTACGAAACATGCCGAAAATTGGGAACTGAAACGCATGGCTTATATCGACCGGAATATCCTTCGGCAGGCGACTTACGAGCTTCTGTATCTCGCGGAGGAAATTCCCCCCAAAGTGGTGATCAATGAGGCAGTCAACGTCGCCAAAAAATATTCGCAGATCGAATCGGGAAAATTCGTAAACGGAATCTTGGATAAAATCAATCATACGGAAGAAAGAGTCCACGGCCCGAAGACAACGGAATGAACCGGGTCCCGGATGGATTGGGAATATTCGGAGCCTTTAATGACGCGTTCTTTTGAATCTCGCCGGAAATTTATGGAAAGGGCCCTGGGGCTTGCCGAAAAAGGCAGAGGGCTGACTTATCCCAATCCGATGGTGGGAGCTCTTCTGGCCCGGGGATCGAAAGTAATTGCAGAGGGGTATCACCGCTTTTTTGGGGCGCCTCATGCCGAAGCGAAAGCCATCCGGAAAGCCGGAAACAAGGCTTCATCAACCTGCCTTTATGTGACATTAGAACCCTGTTCGACATTCGGAAAAACTCCTCCCTGTACCCGCCTGATTATCGAGAAAGGAATCCGGGAAGTTGTTATTGCGGCGGAAGACCCGAATCCCGCCCATCGGGGGCGGGGGATTGCGGAACTCAGGCGGAATGGTGTGCGGGTTAGTGTCGGCTTATTGCGAAACGAAGCCGAGAGACAGAATGAGGTCTTTTTCAAATGGATGAGAACCGGCATGCCGTTTGTGATTTTGAAAATGGCACAGACTTTGGACGGAAAAATTGCCGCCTCAAGCGGGGCGTCCCGGTGGATCACATCTAAAGAGTCACGAAACAAAGTCCATGCCTGGCGCGCGGAAAACCAGGCGGTTCTTGTGGGAGCGCGGACCGTTTTGCTGGATGATCCAAGGCTCCGTTCCGGAGATGATGCGCGTCAACCCGTCCGTGTGATTTTGGATCCATTTCTTAGAATCCCTTTGAATCGAAAAATTTTTAAATTCAAAGACGGTAAAACACTGATGGTCTGCGGCGAGTCCTGTTTTAAGAAAAACTATGAACGTTATCACCGGCGGGAGATCGCGCTTCTTGCCGTTCCGATCCGGAACCGGCGCCTTGATCTGAAAAGTCTTCTTGAGAAACTCGGCACAATGGGAATTATTTCGGTTCTGATTGAGGGAGGGGGCGAAACCGCAGCCGATTTTCTGGAAGCAGGATTAGTTGACAAGGTTCACTTTTTTATTGCCCCGAAAATCTTAGGCGGGCGGGCCGCAAAAACTTCGGTCGAAGGG
>ERZ795044.275-NODE-275-length-47446-cov-6.617501_pt1 | contig 47446 bp, 42 predicted proteins | sample MGYA00375128_ERZ795044 | MGnify/ENA primary metagenome ERZ795044 (study PRJEB30173, sample SAMN05720213) | anaerobic digester metagenome | isolation source: active sludge of municipal wastewater-treating anaerobic digesters | place: USA | collected 2014-12-22 ...
GCAGGATAAGGATCTCCACATGGACTTTGTCTATCTGGGATGGTGCGAAATCTCAAGGAGCCGTTTCCACCCTGTAACTTTACCGCTATTCTCTGCGAACTCCCTCTGGCAGGATAATCGGGCGATCAGGGAGCAGATATATGGAGCAGGCGGATCTTAAGCCGGGGGATGTGGTCAAGCGGCATCGTTTGTCGACGCGGCTGTGGCATTGGACCAATGCGCTGACCCTGCTCGTCATGCTGATGAGCGGATTGATGATCTTCAATGCGCATGGACGGCTCTATTGGGGCCAATATGGCGCGAATGACGACAAGGCCTGGCTGGTCATCGATGATGCGGGCGATACCGGGTTCGTCGAACTTGCCGGGGTGCGGGTGGAAACCACCGGTGTTCTCGGCATCTGGACCAATGAGGAAGGCGAGGTGAAGCGCCGCGCCTTTCCCTATTGGGTCACCATTCCGTCTGGATATGATCTGCAGGCGGCGCGGCGTTGGCATTTTACCTTTGCATGGATATTGGCGGTCGCTTTGACGCTGTATATGCTGCGCTCGTTGTGGAACGGACATGTGCGCAATGATCTGCATATTCGCAGATGGGAATGGTCTGTCTCCCATATCTGGCACGATATCAAAGAACATGCACGGCTGCGCTTTCCCACCGGGGCGGCGGCCAAGGACTATAATATCCTGCAAAAATTCGCCTATATCTCGGTCATCTTCATCATGCTGCCGCTCATCATATTTACCGGCCTCACCATGTCGCCGGCGATGAATGCCGCGTGGCCGTGGTTGCTTGATCTGTTCGGCGGGCGGCAGTCGGCGCGGTCGATCCATTTCCTGTGTGCCTTCGGGCTGGTCGGATTCTTCTTCGTGCATATGGCGATGGTCGTTCTGGCAGGACCCGTGAACGAGGTGCGTTCCATGATTACCGGCAAATACCGTTTGCCCGGAAAGGCCGAGCCTGCACCCGCGCCCGAACCTGTATTTGTGGAAGGAGAAGCGGCATGAGCGATTCCAACATCATACTGCCCCGCCGCCGGTTCCTGACCGGAGCCGCCCTGGGCGGCAGCGGCCTGTTGCTTTCAGGGTGCGACGCCCTGACCGAGGATCCGGGCTTCCGCTCCATCCTGCGTACGGGCGAAGCGCTCAACAAAGGGGCGCACCGCTTGATCATGGACCGCGGTGCGCTTGCACCCGAATTTAGCGAAAGCGATATGTCGCCGACCTTCAAAGCCAATGGCTCGATCAGCGGCGGGACACCGGAATATGCGGCGCATGTGGCCGACAAATTTGCCCGCTGGTCCTTGCGGATCGACGGCATGGTCAAAAACCCGCAGAATTTTGACCTCAAAACCCTGATGGGGATGCCGTCGCGCGAACAGATTACGCGCCATGACTGTGTCGAAGGGTGGAGCGCGATCGGCAAATGGCGGGGCACACCGCTGCGCCTGTTGTTGCAAGCGGCGGGCCTATCGACCCGCGCGCGGTTCATTGTCTTTCACTGTGCGGACCAATGGGGACCGGGCATGCCCTATTATGAATCGGTCGACCTGATCGATGCCTTCCATCCGCAGACCATATTGGCGTGGAGCATGAACGACGGCATATTGCCTGTGAAACATGGTGCGCCCTTGCGCCTGCGGGTCGAACGGCAATTGGGTTATAAGCAGGCCAAATATGTCATGCGCGTCGAGGCGACCGACGATCTTTCCAAATTTTACGGCGGCAAGGGCGGCTATTGGGAAGATGCCCATGACTATGACTGGTATGCCGGGATCTAGGATAATCCCGCGCCGAGAAACCGGCGCCCGCCTTTAGGACCGGATGCGGTTTGGAAACAGGCGCTTGAGATTGGCGACCTTGGGTTTGTCCCAGGCGACGATGTAGGGATGGGCCGGGTTCTTCGCCATGAAGTCCTGATGATAGCCTTCGGCAGGGTAAAAGCTGAAGCTTTCGATCTTCGTCACGATCGGTTTCTTCCAATATCCGGCCTTGTTCAACTGCGCGATATAGGCCGACGCTGCGGTACGTTGGGCGGCGTTGGCGGGGAAGATGGCGGTGCGGTACTGGCGGCCCGTATCGGGGCCCTGCCGGTTCAACTGGGTCGGATCATGCGTCACCGAAAAGAAGATGTGCAGCAAATCATTATAGCTGACGACGGCGGGATTATAGCGGATGCGGACCGATTCCGCATGGGATGTGGTCCCGGCGCTGACGCTGTCATAATCGGCGCTGGCTTTGGTCCCGCCGGAATAGCCGGACTCGACGCTGGTTACGCCCTTGACGCGTTCGAACACGCCTTCGATGCCCCAGAAACAACCGCCGGCAAAGACAGCCGTCTGGGTTCCCTTGGGCTCGGTGATGGGGGCCTTGGGGGCGGCAATAGCGATGCCTTCGGCGGCGTGGGCCATGGCGATAGGTGATGCGCCTTCGGGGCCGCAGGCGGCGGTGAAGGCGAGCGCCGTTGCCAGAAGCAACAGGCGGGGCGTACGTTTATTGCGGGGCAGGGGACTCGACATGGACAGGCGCTCCAACCGTAATTGAACGTCCCGCGTCTCCGTCTGCGCTGCTGGCATTGGCCGGATTAATCACGGTCAGTCCCGCAAGGCCGAGGGCAAAGCCACCGGCGAGGCTAAGGAAAAGATCCGAGCGCAGAAAGTTGAAGATACGGTCCATTGGTTTCTCTTGTTATCGCCTGTTCGGCGGCAGGAGCAGTTACGTTACCCCGCCACAAAAAGTTTCAAGCAGAGGTCACGTTAAATCGTCCTTAACGCGCCGTTTTCTTCTGTTCATTTGCGCTCAGACGAGTGCGGCGCACGCCGACTGGATTCGCGTGCAAGCTTCTTTCAGGATTTCCGCCGATGTGGCGTAGGAAATGCGGAAGCCGGGCGACAGGCCAAAGGCTGCGCCATGCACGGCGGCGACGCGGTAATCGTCGAGGAAATAGTCGATCAGATCGGCATCGGTTTCGATTTTCTTTCCCTTCGGCGTCGTTTTGCCCATGACGCCGCTGGCGTCAGGATAAACGTAGAAGGCGCCTTCGGGTGTGGGGCAGCTGAGCCCGGGCGCATCGTTCAGCATCGCCACCACCAGATCGCGCCGTTCCTTGAACGCGGCATTGCGTTCACGCAGAAAATCCTGCGGGCCGTTCAGCGCGGCGAGAACAGCATATTGGCTGATCGAGCAGGGGTTGCTCGTCGATTGCGACTGAAGATCACCCATCGCCTTGATCAGCCATTCGGGACCCCCGGCATAGCCGATGCGCCAGCCGGTCATGGCATAGGCCTTGGACGCGCCGTTCATGGTCAGCGTGCGGTCATAGAGATCGGGGCAGACCTGAAGCATGGTCGCGAAGGGCGACTGCGCATACCAGATATGTTCATACATATCGTCGGTCAGCAGCATGACATGCGGATGTTTCAGAAGCACTTGACCCAGCGCCTCCAGCTCGACCGAGTTATAGGCCGCGCCAGTGGGGTTGGAGGGCGAGTTGAGGATCAGCCAGCGGGTCTTGGGCGTGATTGCGGCATCAAGCTGTTCCGGTGTGATCTTATAATGTTGCGCGGCGGTCGCCATGATCACGACAGGTGTGCCGCCCGCGAACTGAACGATGTCGGGATAGCTGACCCAATAAGGCGCGGGGATGATGACCTCATCACCCTTGTCGAGCGTTGCGACCAGCGCGTTGAACAGCGTGTGCTTGCCGCCCGAGTTCACCGTGATCTGCTTGGGGCTATAATCAATGCCATTGTCGCGCTTGAACTTGGCGATGATCGCCTGTTTCAGCGGGGCGATACCGTCGACGGCGGTATATTTGGTCATCCCGTCGCGGATAGCCTGGATCGCGGCCTCTTTCACAAAGTCGGGCGTGTCGAAATCGGGCTCGCCTGCGGACAGGCCGATCACGTCGATGCCCTGCGCCTTCAGGTCAATCACCCGGCCCGACATGGCGAGGGTGGCGGAAGGGGCGATCCGGCCGAGGGCGGCGGATAGACGGTCGATCATGGGACTGGCTTTCACGGGCTGAATTGAACGCAAATTGCGTGGCTGCCCCTAATGCCTCACCGAAAATTACGCAACCCTTGTGGCCGGGATTAATCCCCGCAAAGAGTTGCCGACATAAAAAGGCGCGTCCAGATCGGCGGCGAACAGGTCTGCCTCGACCGCTTGCCCGTTATCGACCAGCTCGCGGCGCAACACGGACGGCAAAAGGCCGGTCTCCAGCCGCGGCGTATGCAGCGTTCCGTCCCGCTCGACAAACAGCGCGGTAATGCTGCCTTCGGTCAGGCGGCCGTCGGTTGTGGTGAACAGGACCTCGTCGCAGTCGGGCCGCGACCGGCGCGCCTCGTCGTAAAAGGCGCGGTCGCTGATTTTGTGGCGCAGGCGGAAATCGGCGCTGTCCACGGGAAGCGGCACCACCGCAACACGCCAGCCTGATGTGTCGTCCAGCGGCCGGACCTCGATCGACAAGGCCCCGCCTTTGGAGGCGAGCAGTCGGATTTTCGACAGCCTGTCCAGATGGAAGGTCGCGGCATGCAGCCGGTTGCGTGCCTCGTGCCGGTCGAATTCGAACCCGAAGACCCGCGCGCTTTCCTTCATCCGTTCCAGATGCAGTTCGAGCCGCAAAATACCCTGCGCCGGTTCAAAGCGCATTGTTTCTATCAGGTCAAAACCGGTCCCACCCACCTTCGCAAAATCCCCCTTTGCCAGACATTCCGCCCATTCGGCGTCCACGTCGGAATCCGCAACGATGCCGGATCCCAGCCCCAATGAAACCGTCTTCGTCGTTTCGCACAAGGTAAAAGTGCGGATCGCGACATTAAACGCGGCGTCGCCCCCGGCGTCGATACGCCCGATGGAACCGCAATAGAGGCCGCGCGGTGCGGCTTCGGTCTCGTCGATGATCTGCATTGCGCGGATTTTGGGGGCGCCGGTGATGGAGCCGCATGGGTACAGCGCCGCGATCACATCCACCGCATCGCGCCCGGGCGCGAGCTCGCCCGTGACAGTCGAGGTCATCTGGTGAACGGTGGGATAGCTTTCGATGTGGAACAGGTCCGGCACACGCACCGACCCTGCTTCGCATACCCGCGACAGATCGTTGCGCAGCAGGTCGACGATCATCAGATTTTCCGCCCGCTGCTTGGGATCGGTCCGCAGATGTTCGGCCTCCGCCGCATCGGCCGCCGCATCGGCGCGGCGTTCGGCGGTGCCCTTCATCGGCTTGGTCGTCACCCGCCGGTCCTTGGCCGCAAAAAACAGCTCGGGCGAGAAGGACAGATAATAGCGCTCCCCTGTCCAGACCACGCCACCATAGCCCGCCGCCGCCCGCGGGCGCAGCGCCGCATAGAGCGCGAGCGGGTCCCCGGCATAGTCGGCAAGCAGCGGAAAGGTCAGGTTCGCCTGATAGATATCGCCCGCCTTGATATAGTCCTGCACCGCCGCAAAGGCTTTGGCATAGTCGCTCCGCGCAATTTGCGGGCGCAGCGGCGACAGCCATGCCCCCGCCGGATCGGGCAGGCATGACGCCATGGCGTCTGAGTCAAGTTCCTGATATTCGCTGAATAATCCAAACCAGGCCAGTGTCCCCGACGGCGGCGGACCCAATTGCGGCAAAAGCGCCGCGCCTGCATCATAGCTTAAAAAACCAGCGGCATGCAGCCCGTCGGCCCGTGCCGCGCGAAGCTGTTCGAGCAGCGGGCCGACATCGTCTCCGATTTGCGCGGTCAACACCGCGACCGGATCGGCATAAAGCCGCGCCGGCGACGCTCCCGAGGTGCGGGCGTCGTCCAAAAGGACAAAGGGCGATTTCCGGAAAGCTGGAGCGGGTGAGGGGAATCGAACCCCCGTATTCAGCTTGGGAAGCTGCTGCTCTACCATTGAGCTACACCCGCTTGTCCGCGTGCCATTATCGCGCAGGGGCCAAAATGGCTAGGCTTTTAGGCGCGTGGCATGCCATGCAAGATGGTCGGCCATGAAGGTGGAGATGAAATAATAGCTGTGGTCATATCCGGGCTGCATCCGGATGGTCGCCATTTGCCCCGCCGCTTCGCAAGCCTCGACAAGCAAATGTGTCTTGAGCTGGTCGGTGAGAAAATTGTCCGCCTCGCCCTGGTCGACCAGCAGGTCGGGAAGGCGGGCACCGGCGGCGATCAGCGCGCAAGCGTCATATTCGGCCCAAGTCTCACGGTCTGGCCCCAGATAACCACCCAGCGCCTTTTCCCCCCAGGGGCAATTCAGCGGCGAAACGATGGGCGCAAAGGCCGAAGTCGCCTTATATTTTCCGGGATCGCGCAAGGACAAGGTCAGCGCGCCATGCCCACCCATTGAATGCCCCATGATACCCTGCCGCTCCATGTCGACGGGAAAATGTTCGGCAAGCAGACGCGGCAATTCGCTCTCGATATAGCCGCGCATCCGGTAATGTTCGGCAAAGGGTTCAACCAGCGCATTGACATAAAAGCCCGCGCCAAGGCCGAAATCATAGGCTCCGTCGGGATCATCGGGCACGCCCTCACCCCGCGGACTCGTATCGGGCGCAACAAAGATCAGGCCCAGTTCCGAACAGGCCCGGCGAAATTCGCCCTTTTCAGTGACATTGGCATGGGTGCAGGTCAGACCCGACAGATACCAGACTACCGGCAATTTGGCACCTGCCGCGTGGGGCGGGACATAGACCGAAAAGGTCATGTCCGTCCCCGTCGCGGTCGAATGATGTTTGTAGACACCCTGCACACCACCAAAAGCGGTGTTCGTCGAAACCGTTTCAAATGTCATGCACGATGTCCTTCGGTCAGTCGGTAACGCGGTGCAGCGCGCACAGCTTGTTGCCGTCAGGATCGCGCAAATAGGCGAGATACAGCTTCATGCCATTACCTTCGCGCACACCGGGGGGGTCCTCAATTGCCTTGCCGCCATTGGCAACACCGGCTTCATGCCAGGCATTGGCCTGTTCCGGGGTCATCGCAAAACCGATGGTCATACCGTTACCGCATGTGGCCGGCTCGCCGTCGATCGGCGGGGTGACGAGGAACATCGAACCATTGTGCATGTAAATCAGGCGACCCTTGGGGTCCTGGATACCCGGCTTGCCACCAAATGCAGCAAAGGTTGCGTCGTAAAAAGTTTTGGAACGGGCAATATCGTTGCTGCCCACCATCATGTGACTGTACATTCTTCCTTCTCCTTTAACCCTGTCATCTGGCGAGGGCTCCGCCCGCTTTGACCACCAACCCTTATGGGGTGCAAGTGCAATTTTTTGCTTAGAAGATGGATGGGCGGGCTTTCCTGAATTCCGCTTTCATAGGATATCCTGCTTATTTGGTTCGCAAGAAGACGCGAAGGGGGACGGGAGGGAAGGAGCAGGAGGCTGCCCTCAAAAGCACCGTCACCCTGAACTTGTTTCAGGGTCCTAGTCCTTCGACGTTGAAAACTAAGACCCTGAAACAAGTTCAGGGTGACGGTACTTGGAGTGACGGTCAGAGGCAAAATGCGCTGTTCTTCTTTCTTCACTCTTTGCGTCTTTGCGTGAGATACCCCTCTCCCCGTGGAAGAGGGGGGATATGTCTACAATTTGGATATCTAAATCGAAACCGGAATGTCCGGACACGACAACGTTGCGGACGCTTTGATACCGCAATCATGCCCGTCAAAGCGGCACTTGTTGCGTATCAAAGACCCTGTGGGTAACGAGGGCTGATGGATGCAGTGGCACAAGAATTTGCAGCTACCGGAGCCGTCAGGTTTTTTGGAGTGCTTGTTGATGCACTCGATAGGTTGGAAAATGCCGTCGCTGGTTTGCCGTCTGAAAGCGCTGGCGTCCGGTTGCAGGCCAATGAACCTTTGCGGGAAATGCTGGAGCCGAATGGCTGCGTTGGCGCCATACCCGCCCAGTTCTTGGGGGCCGGGGCCAAGCCGGTCCGGGCCATCCTGTTCAATAAGACGGCCGAAACAAACTGGTCGCTTGCTTGGCATCAGGATCGCACCATTTGCGTGAAAACCAAAAGGGAAGTCGAAGGCTTTGGTCGGTGGACAGTGAAACAGGGTTTCGTGCACGTGGCCCCTCCAGTCGATTTGTTGGCGAAGATGATTACCATCCGTGTGCATCTGGATGATGTTCCGGCAACAAACGCCCCACTCCTGATCGCGCCAGGGTCCCATCGCGAAGGCATGGTGCCCGTCGGCAAAATAGAGGAAACGGTCGCACGTCTTGGGACTGCGATATGTCTAGCCGACGCCGGCGATGTCTGGGTGTATTCCACCCTCATTCTGCATGCCTCTGCCGCCTCCCAACAAGCCAAAGCGCGGCGGGTGTTACAAGTAGATTATGCAGCGTTCGATCTGCCCGGCGGCCTTGAATGGCAGGGTATTTGAAGTCCGCTACCCAAAGGGATTCCTCTTCGCGTCTTCGTGGCTTCGTGCGAACCATCTCCTCTCCCCTTCAGGCAGGAGGTGCGAAGCGGAGTGATGCGCGCACTCGTTTTGGGAGTTGGGGACAGTCCCCCTATTACTGTGCCGAGAATATCATCCGCGATAAGCCGGAATGGCCCAGCCTTTCCAGATGGCCATAGCGCGCAGGGCGAAACCGGCAAGCGCGCTGAGGCTTGCGGCGGGAAGAACGGGCAGGCCGAACCACAGCAGCAGGACGAACAAGCCGGAGGCAAGCGCGGCGGCTGTGACATAGATTTCGGGCTTGAGCAGGATAGACGGCTCACCCGCTAACACATCGCGGATGATGCCGCCGACACAGGCGGTGATAACGCCCATCATCATCGCAGGCAGCAGGGGGACGCCGAGCGTGAGCGACTTCCACGCGCCGAATACCGCGTAAATGGCGATCCCGATTGCATCGAACCAGTCGAGCGCGCGCGCGTTCCAGAAGGATTTGGGGGTCACCCACACCAAAGCTGCCGTCACCAGACAAGTGGCGGCAAAACGCCAGTCCTGCACCCAGAACACCGGAGCGCCGATCAGCAGATCGCGTACCGTGCCCCCGCCGACGCCGGTGATGAGGGCAAAGAAGGAAAAGGTAACAAGCGTCTGGCCGCGCTGCGCAGCGGCCAAAGCGCCGGATGCGGCAAAGACCGCGATGCCGAACAAGTCGAGCCAGGCGATCAGGGCCGGGGCCAGTTGGACCGCCTCCTGGATCATGCCTACATGTGGATCGGTTTGCCGGTGACCGCCATCGCCGCCTCTTTCAACGCCTCGGCATGGGTGGGGTGGGCGTGGCAGGTGTAGGCGATGTCTTCGGATGTTGCGCCAAACTCCATCGACAGCGCGGCTTCGGCGATCATGCTGCCCGCGATTGAGGCGATGATGTGGACGCCGAGCACACGGTCGGTTTTGGCATCGGCGATGACCTTTACAAAGCCGTCGGTGTCGCGGTTGGTCTTGGCGCGGCTGTTGGCCATCATCGGGAATTTGCCGACCTTGACCTCGCCTTGTGCCTTTGCCTCTTCCTCGGTCAGGCCGACGCTGGCGATTTCCGGATAGGTGTAGACGACGCCGGGAATGACGTCATGGTTCACAATGCCGGTAAGGCCCGCGACGAATTCGGCGGCGGCAATGCCCTCGTCTTCCGCCTTGTGCGCGAGCATCGGGCCGGGGACGACGTCGCCAATGGCGTAGATGCCGGGGACGCTGGTCTGGAAATCATGGCCGATTTCGATCTGGCCCCGTCCGTTGACAGTCAGGCCCGCCTTGTCGAGGGCAAGGCCTTCGGTATTGGGCTTGCGACCAATGGCGACGAGGACGCAATCGGCCTCAATGCTTTCCGCCGCGCCACCTGCGGCCGGTTCGACGGTCAGTGTTGCGGTACCGCCCTTGACGGTGGCGCCGGTGACCTTGGTGCCGGTGCGGATTTCAAAGCCCTGCTTCTTGAAGATTTTGGCGGCTTCCTTGCGGACTTCGCCATCCATGCCGGGCAGGATCTGGTCGAGATACTCAACCACGGTGACTTGTGCGCCGAGGCGCAGCCACACGCTGCCAAGTTCCAGCCCGATCACGCCGCCGCCAATGACGACGAGATGCTTGGGCACCTTGGGCAAGGCCAGCGCACCGGTGGAATCGACGATGACCTTTTGATCGATGGTGACGCCCGGTAGCGGGGTGACGGACGAACCCGTTGCGATCATGATTTTCGCGGCAGTATAGCTTTTGCCCGCCACATCGATGCTGTTGGGCGACGTGAAGGCCGCATGGCCCTTCAGCCAGTCGACCTTGTTCTTCTTGAACAGAAACTCGATACCGCCGGTCAACTCGCCCACGGCCTTGGTCTTTTCGGCCTGCATCTGGTCGAGGTTCAGGCCGACACCTTTGAAGTCGATGCCAAATTTGGCGAGCGCGCCCGACTGTGCCTCATGGTAAAGTTCCGATGCATGAAGCATCGCCTTGGACGGGATGCAGCCGACGTTGAGGCAGGTTCCGCCCAGCGTTTCGCGGCTTTCCACACATGCGGTTTTCAGACCGAGTTGGGCGGCACGGATCGCGGCGACATAGCCGCCGGGACCTGCGCCAATGACGATCAGGTCATAATCTTGTTCTGCCATGGTGTCGGCTCCTTAAAGGTCGATCAACAAACGGGCGGGGTCTTCAATCGCCTCTTTGACGATCTTGAGGAAAGTCACCGCCTCGCGCCCGTCGATCAGGCGGTGGTCGTAGCTGAGTGCGAGGTACATCATCGGACGCACGACAACGGCGCCATTGCGGACCACGGGCCGGTCTTCGATACGATGCAGCCCCAGAACAGCGCTCTGCGGCGGGTTGATGATGGGTGTCGACATCAGACTGCCAAACACGCCGCCATTGGAGATGGTGAAGGTACCCCCGGACATATCGTCCATCGTCAACGAACCGGTCTTTGCCTTGGCACCGAAATCGGCAATGGCCTTTTCGATTTCGGCAAAGCTCATCGCGTCGGCGTTGCGCACGACGGGGACGACTAGACCATTGGGGGCGCTGACCGCGACCGAAACATCGAGATAATTGTGGTAGACGATCTCGTCGCCTTGGATTTGCGCATTCACTGCGGGCACATCGCGCGCGGCAAGGGCAACGGCCTTTGTGAAAAAGCCCATGAAGCCCAGACGGACGCCATGCTTCTTTTCGAACAATTCCTTATATTTGTCGCGCGTCGCGATAACTTCGCTCATGTCGCAGTCGTTGAACGTGGTCAAAAGCGCTGCGGTTTCCTGCGCGCTCTTCAACCGCTTGGCGATCGTCTGGCGCAAACGGGTCATCTTGACCCGCTCTTCCTGACGCGCGCCTGCGGGGGCGGCCTTTGCCGGAGCAGTCTCTGCCGATGGGGAGGCTTCAGCGGGTGCAGCCTTTGCGGCGGCAACCACGTCTTCCTTCGTCAAACGTCCGTCCTTGCCCGAGCCCTTGATCTTGCTGGGGTCGATGCCGAGCTCGAGAACGAGGCGGCGGACAGCCGGTGAAAGCGGCAGATCGCTCGCATCTCCAGCAGGCGCAGCTTCTGCTGCCGGTGCAGGCGCGGCTGTTGTCGCGACCGGTTGTGGTGCCGCGGCTGCTGCTGCAGGAGCCGCAGTTGCGGTGGCCGCGCTGCCTTCTTCGATGGATGCGATTACCGCACCCACATTGACCGTCGCACCTTCTTCGACGCTGTAGGCGCCCATGATTCCGGCGACGGGCGCAGGTACTTCGACCGCGACCTTATCGGTTTCAAGGCTGGCGATCGGCTCGTCAGCGGCAACGGCTTCGCCCGGCTTTTTCAGCCATTGGCCAAGTGTGGCTTCGGTGATGGATTCGCCCAGTACGGGAACTTTGACTTCGGTGCTCATGGGGATCAGCCTTTTCTCTGACGGCGGATTTCGGCGCGGACATTATGACCAAGGGCGTCGGCAACCAACGCGGCCTGCTCGGCCTGATGGCGCTTGGCAAGGCCGGTTGCGGTCGCTGCGGCGGCCTTGCGTCCGGCATAGCGCGCGCGGGTCGGCTTGACCTTTGCGCTCAACAGACATTCTTCAATGAAGGGATCGACAAAGGACCAGCTACCCGCATTTTTGGGCTCTTCCTGGGCCCAGACAACTTCTTCCAATGCGGTCATGCGCTTCAGACGAACGATCAAGGGTTCGCCCGGGAACGGATAGAGTTGCTCGATACGCACAATCGCGGTGTCGGTATCGCCCGCTGCATTGCGCGCCTCCATCAGGTCATAGGCGACCTTGCCGGAACAGAGCACGAGGCGCTTCACATCCTTGTCTGCGGGTGCGTCGGGATCGGACAATATCCGCATGAAATGGCTGTCGCCCTGGAAATCTTCTGCCTTGGACACCGCCATTTTGTGCCGCAGCAGGGATTTGGGTGTCATGACAACCAAAGGCTTGCGGAACGACCGGGCCATTTGACGGCGCAGCAAGTGGAAGTAGTTTGCAGGCGTCGTGCAATTGGCGACCTGGATATTGTCTTCCGCACAAAGTTGCAGGAACCGCTCAAGCCGGGCAGAACTATGTTCCGGACCCTGACCTTCATAGCCATGGGGCAACAGCATCACCAAACCGTTGGCGCGCAACCATTTGGCCTCGCCTGCCGCAATGAACTGGTCGATCATGGTCTGAGCGCCATTGGCGAAGTCGCCAAATTGCGCTTCCCACAATACCAGCGTCTTGGGTTCGGCACCGGCATAGCCATATTCATAGCCGAGCACGCCAAATTCGGACAGCGGACTGTCCAGAACCTCGAACCGGCCATGGGGCAATGTCGACAGGGGCACATATTTCTCTTCGGTACCCTGGTCGACCCAGACGGCATGCCGCTGGCTGAATGTGCCGCGTCCGGAATCCTGCCCCGAAAGACGCACGCCAAAACCTTCGGACAAGAGCGAGCCGAAGGCCAGCGCTTCGCCTGTCGCCCAGTCGAAATTTTCACCCGCGGTGAACATCGTTTTCTTGGCATCAAGAACGCGGCCAAGGGTCGGATGGATATTCAGCGTTTCCGGAACGGCGGTCAATGTGCGGCCCAAGCTGTCGAACAGCTTTTTGGAAATGCCCGTTTCCACATTGCGGCGCGCCGTTTCGGGGTCCGCAGGCTTGGACAGCCCCGACCAGCGTCCGCCAAACCAGTCCGCCGCATTGGGCTTATAATCGGCGGCGCCTGCAAATTCCTGCTCCAGCAAGGCGACAAAGCGCATCGCATGTTCTTTGGCCCAATTGGCATCAATCACGCCTTCGGCTTGCAGCCTTGTGGCATAGATATCGCTGACGCCCGGGTGGCCCTTGATCACCTTGTACATCAAAGGCTGCGTGAAGCTGGGCTCATCGCCTTCATTATGGCCGAAGCGACGGTAGCACCACATGTCGATCACGATATCGCGGTGGAATGTCTGGCGGAATTCGATCGCGATCTTGCACGCAAAGGTAACCGCTTCGGGGTCGTCGCCGTTCACGTGGAAAATCGGGGCCTGAACGCCCTTGGCAACATCTGATGGATAAGGCGACGAGCGCGCATATTGCGGGCTGGTGGTAAATCCGACCTGGTTGTTCACGATGAAGTGCAGGCAGCCGCCGGTGTTATAACCCCGAATACCCGAAAAGCCGAGGCATTCCCAAACGATGCCCTGTCCTGCAAAGGCCGCGTCGCCGTGCAAAAGAACCGGCAGAACCTGCTCATGCTTGCCAAGGTCGCCGCGGGCGGTCTGGTTTGCACGAACCTTTCCGAGAACGACCGGATTAACGGCCTCCAGATGGGACGGGTTGGGAACAAGGCTCATATGCACCTTGATGCCGTCAAATTCACGGTCGGTGCTGGTGCCCAGATGATATTTCACATCGCCCGAACCGCCGACATCATCGGGGTTTGCGCTTCCGCCCGAAAATTCGTGGAAGATGATGCGATAGGGCTTGGCCATAACATTGGCCAAAACGTTCAGACGGCCGCGATGCGGCATGCCGTATACGATTTCGCGGACGCCCAGTTGCCCGCCATATTTGATGACAGCTTCAAGCGCCGGAATCATGGACTCACCACCGTCCAGACCGAAACGCTTCGTGCCTACATATTTGCGGCCCAGGAATTTCTCATACTGCTCGGCCTCGATGACCTTGCCCAGAATTGCTTTCTTGCCTTCGGGCGTGAAGTGGATGGCGGCGTCTCTGCCCTCCATCCGTTCCTGCAGGAACCGGCGTTCCTCGACATCTGAAATATGCATATATTCCAGACCGACAGGCCCACAATAATTTGCCCGCAAAATGTCCACCAGCTCACGCACGGTGGTCCATTCGAGTCCCAAAGTCCCGCCGACAAAAACTTTCCGGTCAAGATCGGCGCCCGAAAAGCCGTGATATTCGGGGGTCAAATCCGCCGGTATATCCTGCTTCGAAAGGCCCAGTGGATCCAGATTTGCCGCAAGATGTCCGCGCACGCGATAGGTGCGCACCAGCATCATGGCACGGATGGAATCATTCGCCGCCGCAACCGCGTCGGCCTCCGCCATCGGCTTGCCCGCGGCCTTTGCCGCAGCCTTCACCTCGACCGCCATTTGTGTGGGGTCGAGCGATGCCGTCAAATCGTCGGTGGCCGATAAAGGCCAGTTGGCGCGTTCCCAGCTGGGACCGCGCTCAATTTCAAAATCCTGGTTCTCAAGACCCATATCTATGCCTTCCTTGGGGAGGGAAACGGCAGGGATGCTTATCCCTTCAGTACTTCGACCAATGTTTTGCCGAGCAGTGAAGGGGATGCCGACATACGGATGCCTGCAGCTTCCATCGCCGCGATCTTGCTTTCCGCATCGCCCTTGCCGCCGGAAACGATCGCGCCGGCATGGCCCATGCGGCGTCCGGGAGGTGCCGAGCGTCCGGCGATGAAGCCAGCCATCGGCTTCTTGCGGCCCTTTTTGGCTTCGTCGATCAGGAATTGTGCAGCTTCTTCTTCTGCGCTGCCGCCGATTTCACCGATCATGATGATCGACTTGGTGGCATCGTCGGCAAGGAAGAGTTCCAGACAGTCGATGAAATTGGTTCCGTTGACAGGATCTCCACCGATGCCGACGGCAGTGGTCTGGCCAAGGCCTTCGGCAGTGGTCTGGAACACGGCTTCATAGGTAAGTGTGCCCGAACGCGACACGACGCCGACCGATCCGGCCGAGAAAATGCTGCCGGGCATAATGCCGATCTTGCATTCATTCGGGGTCAGAACGCCGGGGCAGTTCGGTCCGATCAGGCGGCTTTTCGAACCCGAAAGCGCGCGCTTCACCTTGACCATGTCGAGCACCGGAATACCTTCGGTGATGCAGACGATCAGCGGAATTTCCGCGTCAATCGCTTCAAGGATCGAATCCGCTGCAAAGGGGGGCGGAACATAGACAACAGACGCATCTGCGCCGGTTGCCTGCTTGGCTTCAAGCACGGTGTCGAACATGGGCAGGCCGATATGGGTCGATCCGCCCTTGCCGGGGGTCACCCCGCCAACCATTTGCGTGCCATAAGCCAGCGCCTGTTCGGTATGAAAGGTGCCGGTTGCACCGGTCATGCCCTGCGTGATGACCTTGGTGTGTTTGTTGACGAGAATGCTCATATTTTGCTTACTTCCTGAAAGGCCGTGAATTCGGTAGCGCTTGGATCAACCCGAAATGCACGAACTGTTACTGTCAAAAGGCATAGCGATTTACGCCAAACTCGGTTCGATACCTTTGCAAGCCACGAGCAGTTCCTTCACCGCATCAACGCTGACAGCGAGATTTGCTTTGGCTTCGTCGTCGAGAGCGATCTCGACCACTTTCTCGACGCCGCCTGCACCGATCACCACAGGAACACCGACATAGAGATTGTCGACGCCATATTGGCCGGTCAGGTGGACCGCAGCGGGCAATACGCGCTTCTGGTCATAAAGATAGGCTTCGGCCATCGCGATGCCGCTGGTCGCGGGCGCGTAATAGGCTGAACCGGTTTTGAGCAGGGCGACAATCTCGCCGCCGCCGCTGCGGGTGCGCTGGACAATCGCGTCGATGCGTTCCTGCGTCGACATGCCCATCGCGATCAGATCGGGGACCGGAATACCCGAAACGGTCGAATAAGAGATGACCGGAACCATCGTGTCGCCATGGCCTCCCAAAACAAAGGACGTGACGTCCTTGACCGAAACGTTGAACTCTTCGGCGAGGAAGTGGCTAAAGCGGCTGGAATCGAGAACGCCCGCCATGCCGACAACCTTGTTGTGTGGCAGGCCCGAAAATTCGCGCAAGGCCCAGACCATCGCGTCGAGCGGGTTGGTAATGCAGATTACAAACGCGTCAGGCGCGTTTGCCTTGATGCCTTCGCCGACCGCCTTCATAACCTTCAGGTTAATGCCGAGAAGGTCATCGCGGCTCATTCCCGGCTTGCGGGCGACACCGGCGGTGACGATGATGACGTCTGCGCCAGCAATATCGGCATAGTCATTTGTGCCGGTTATCTTGGCATCAAAACCTTCGACCGGACCGCATTGCGACAAGTCGAGCGCTTTTCCTTGTGGAACGCCTTCAACAACGTCGAATAAAACGACATCGCCGAGACCTTTCAATGCTGCGAGGTGGGCAAGTGTGCCGCCGATATTACCGGCACCAATAAGCGCAATCTTCTTGCGAGCCATGAAACGATTTCCTTCCCTTAAGGCCTGTAGCGGAATTGTGGCGGCGTTACGCCGAATCGGTTAACTTAACAACCCACTAAAGCGGATAAGTTAAGCCTTTTTGTGATAATAGTTCGCAATAGCTTTAACGCCAGTTTCAGCCCGCGACGCGGCGTAACATTTCCATCCAGATCGGGATCTGTCCGTGAAATCCTTCTGCCCAAACGCGCTCGTCGAGGCCATGGGCGCCTTCACGTTCGCCGACGATGCCCCACAGGCCGCCAAAGCCATATACCGCGATTCCATTAGCCCTCAAAAATGCCCCATCGGTTGCCCCTGCAGACTGGAACGGCATGACCGGTGCATCCTTAAATCGCGTTGCGACCGCTGCTTTATAGGCTTCCGTAATATCGGCGCGCAGGGGTGTGGGTGCGGTTTCGGGCGTTTGCGATCCTTCTACAGCCGTAACGGTAACATCGGGACCAGCCAGAGCCTGCAACTGCTGGCGCACCTCTTCGATTTTGACACCGGGAAAAATCCGGCAATTGACGTTGGCCTCGGCCTTTTGTGGCAAGGCATTGGGCGCATGACCGCCCGACAGCATGGTGGCGACGCAGCGGGTGCGGGTGCTGCCGCTGTCCATGGCTTCCAACAGATCGGCGGTCTCGCGATCCGTCGGATTGGCCAGGAACCGCCGCAGCAATTCGCCATATTGGCCGCTGTCGCCCTTCGAAAGCGCTTCATAGGTCGCCCGTGTCGCATCGTTGATCATCGGGGCGAAGCGGTGGCGTTCCACTGCGGTAAGGGCATTTGCCAACGCGTAAATCGCGTTGTCCGGACGCGGTGCACTGCTGTGCCCGCCGCGGTTTACAGCGGTCAGCTTATAGTCGGCATAGGTTTTTTCGGCAATTTGCATGCCGAAACCTTCCACGCGACCGTCGGGAAAGACAGAACCGCCCCCCGCGTCGCTATTCAGCGCATATTCGGCGTCGATCAGCGACCGCCATTCGGTCGCGGCGCGGCGGCTGCCATTGCCGGATGTTTCCTCGTCGCCCGTGAACAGGACGATGATGTCGCGAGTCGACTGGAATTTCTCCGCACGCAGATATTGCAGCGCCAGAAGGATGCCTGTCAGGCCAGCCTTGTTATCGTTCGACCCGCGCCCGAGATAATAGCCACCCTCTTCGCGGAATTTGAAGGGCGGATATTTCCAATCGCTTTCTTTCGCCGCGACGACATCCATATGGGCCATCAGCAATATCGGCTTCTTCCCGCTTGGTTTCGCGGCGGGCCATCGCGCGATCAGGGTCTGGGTCCCGTCATGATCCTTGACGACGACATCGGTTATGCCGGCTTTCCGGAATTCAGCGGCCAGCAAGGCGGTCAGCTTTTTAAACTCGGCGGTCTGCCCCTCGACGGTCGGAATTTCGACGATCTTCGCAAAAAGGTCCCGTTCCGCCTGCCGTTGGGCATTTTGCGCCTGACCCTGCACTGCGGTCATTGCCAGCAGGCCTGCCGCGACTATCGATAAACGTCTGAACATCCTCATCTCCTTTGCGCGCAGCCTAACGCGGACCATGGCCCTCCGCCAGATATTCCTCCGATTGCATCTCCAAAAGCCGCGATACGGTGCGTTCAAATTCGAAACGGCCATCGCCTTCGGGGTAAAGCTGGTCAGGAATGGCGTCCGCGCTGGCCAGAAATTTGACGCGATATTCGTACAGCGCGTCGATCAGCGTCACAAAACGCGCTGCTTCGTTGCGGTTTTGGGGGCCCAGCACGGGAATGCCGACCATGATCACAGTATGAAAACGCCGGGCAATAGCCAGATAGTCCGCCGACCCGCGTGCCTCGGCACATAAGCGCTTGAAGGAAAAAACCGCGACACCCTTTAGGGCCTTGGGCACGTGCAAGGTGCGGCCGGTACCCACGTCCAGTTCCGTCGATGGCACATGGGCACGGTCTTCGGGTGGATAGTCGGTCAGTCGAAAAAAGGTTTCCGACAGCGACGCCGTTGCCTCCGGCCCATTGGGCACCAGCCAGGTCCGGGCGCTGCCCAACCGGTCACGGCGATAGTCAATCGGCCCGTCGAGCCCGACAATATCCAGCCGTTCCTTGATGAGGTCGATAAAGGGCAGGAACAGGTGCCGGTTCAAGCCATCCTTATAGAGATCATCGGGATGCCGGTTTGACGTTGTCACGACCGTAACTCCCGCGGCAATCAGTCCCGAAAACAGGCGCGACATGATCGCGGCGTCGGCCATATTGTTCACGACCATCTCGTCAAAGCACAGCAAGCGTGCTTCTTCCGCCAATGATTCCACAAGCGGCGGGATAGGATCGCCCTGTTCCTTCTCCCGCTCAATCTTTAGGCGCGCGTGGATATCGAGCATGAACTCGTGAAAATGAACGCGCTTTTTCCGGCGGATTTGCACCGCCTCGAAAAAAAGATCCATCAGCATCGATTTGCCGCGGCCGACTCCGCCCCAAAGATATAGGCCCCGCGCAGGGTCCGGCTTTTTCCGTAAGAAGCGCCAAATCGTGCTTCCCCGCGGAGGCACCGCCTCAAGATCGGCCTGCACGCGGGCCAAGGCGCCGACAGCCTTTAGCTGGTCCGCATCGGGCTTCAATTCCTTGGCCGAAACCAGCGCGTTATAACGGTTTTCTACCTTATCCATAACAGGCTGTAGAAAGGGTCACTTTCGGGTGGGCTTTCGGATGGTGCCGGAAAAGGCGGCGACACGTTCATCGCCCTGGGTCACGATGCCGCGCATGAACAGCAAGCGGCCGGTTTCCTTCAACAGCTCTACCTCGGCGTCCAAAGGTTCGCCGATGATACCGGCGCCGATGAACTGTACCGAAAGGTCAAGCGTGACGGCGGCCCCGGCCTCGATCAGGCCGAACATCCGCGATGCGCCAAACATGGCGACATCGATAAAGCCCAACGTCACCCCGCCATGCACGGCGTTGCGCAAATTGCTGTGACGGTGCTCGGGAAACATGCGCAAGCGGGCCTTGCCGTCGCCTTCGCTGCGCACCAGCATCTTGCCCAACACGGTTCCATTATACCGCGTCGCATCGGTCATCTGCCAATTTAGCCAACCCGGATTGTCTGGATCCGGACTGCTATCAAATGCGGGTGTTTCCAAGTGATGTCCCGCGTTTAGATGTGCCGTTCGGCAACCATTTTCTTGGTTTCCGCGATGGCCTTGGCAGGGTTCAAACCCTTGGGGCAGGCGTTTGCGCAGTTCATGATCGTATGGCAGCGATACAGGCGGAATGGATCTTCCAGTTCGTCCAGGCGCTCACCCGTCATTTCGTCGCGGCTGTCGGCGAGCCAGCGATAGGCTTGCAGAAGAATCGCCGGGCCCAGGAACTTGTCGCTGTTCCACCAATAGGATGGGCAGCTTGTCGAGCAGCAGGCGCACAGGATGCACTCGTACAGGCCATCGAGCTTGGCACGGTCTTCCGGCGACTGCAGGCGTTCCTTGCCCGAAGGTTCAGGGGTTACGGTCTGCAACCAAGGCTTGATCGACGCATATTGCGCATAGAAATGGGTGAAATCGGGGACGAGGTCCTTGATCACTTCCATATGCGGCAGCGGCGTGATGGTCACTTCGCTTTTGCAATCCTCAATCGCTGTGGTGCACGCCAAACCATTCTTTCCGTCGATGTTCATCGAGCAGGATCCGCAAATGCCTTCGCGGCAGGACCGGCGGAAGGTGAGCGAACTGTCCTGCTCCCCCTTCATCTTGATCAGGGCGTCGAGGACCATCGGACCGCAATTGTCGGTATCAACCTCAAACGTGTCGTAGCGTGGATTTTCACCGCTGTCGGGGTCGTAGCGATAGACCTTGAATTTCTTTACTTTACCCGCGGTGCTGGATGCATGCACCCGGCCTTTCTGGACCTTACTGTTTTTGGGTAAAAAGAAATCAGCCATTTGAATATCCCGTGGAATCTAGATGTCTTGTTATTCCGTTGTAGCGGCAATGCCCTAACCAACCGTATCGCTAATCACAAGCCCTCAACTGCGTCGATTTGGCTTGCCTTTTTTGCAAGCGACACACGTAATTTATCGATCTTGCGGCCGTCCATGTCGACAATCTCGAAACGCCAGCCCTGGTCGACGAAGGATTCGCCCTCTTCGGGCAGATGGCGCAAGATATGAAGGACATGACCTGCTGTTGTGGCATAATCCCGATCATCGGGAAGGTCGATGCTGAGCACTTCGGCCATGGCATCGGCGGACATTGCACCCGAGACGAGCATTGACCCGTCTTCCAATGTGACAATATTCGGAGCGCTGCCCTGCGCCTGATCCGACGCAAATTCGCCGGCGATGGCGGCAAGCAAGTCGTTGGGCGTGACGATTCCCTCAAAATGGCCATATTCATCATAGACCAGAAGCATGGGCACATCGGACGACCGCAGGATTTCAAGGGCATCCATGGCGTCGAGTTGATCCGGAACAATCTCCGCCTTGCGCATCAGGTCGCGCAGGTCGAGCCGCCGCCCGCCAATTTGCGCCGCAACGATATCGCGTGACTGGACGACCCCGATGATATCGTCGGCATTCTCGCCGGTTACCGGAATACGGGTATGCGGCGAGTTCACCAGCACGTCGCGGACTTCTTCTTCGGACGCATCGGCTGAAATGCGGTCTACGTCGGTGCGCGGCGTCATCACTTCGCGCACAGGCCTGTCGGCCAAGCGCACGACACCGGCGATCACCTTATGCTCATGCTCTTCAATGATTCCTGCATGCGTGGCTTCGGCAAAGACCATACGGAGTTCTTCGGTGGTCAAGGCTTCCCTGCTGTCGCGGCGAAGGCCGACCATCCGGAAGATGAGGGCACTTGAACGGTCCAGCAGCCAGACGATGGGTGCGGTAATGCGCGACAGCATTTCCATCGGTCCGGCAACGACAACCGCGATGCGTTCCGGCGCGACAAGCGCAAATTGCTTCGGAACCAGTTCACCGACGACCAGGGATGCGTAGGTGGTGATAGATATGACGATACCGAATCCAAAGGTATCGGCCCAATCCGCGGGGAAACCCACATAAGCAAGTCTCTGTGCCATCGGTTCGCCTAGGGTAGAGCCCGAATAGGCGCCCGCAATAATGCCGATCAGGGTAATCCCAATCTGCACCGTCGACAAAAATTTACCCGGATCGCGCGCCAGCCGAAGCGCCGTATTCGCGCCGCGGGTGCCGCTGTCGGCCATTGCCTTCAACTTTGCGGCGCGGGCGGACACGATGGCGAGTTCGGACATTGCGAAGACGCCGTTGATGGCGATCAGCACAAGGATGGTCGCGGCATCAAACCAGGGAAAGGGGCTAAGTGGTTGCATAGAAGGCTATGTCCCATAGTGCGAAACATCGGGTCATGGCAACAAAATGCAACGTGAAGCGTTAGCCATTCCGATGCGACCTGCGTCCGGAATAATCTCCGGTTCATCTTCCGTGGGGTTTAATAAGTGCATCATCAGGAAGGCTATGAACATGAATACGAAACAAATCCTATCCTTAACCGTGTTGGCATCGATGCTGCCCCTGGCGGGCTGTGTAACCGATCCCGAGACGGGCAAGCGCACAATTTCGAAGGCCGCAATCGGCGGCGTTGGCGGCGCGCTTGGCGGATATTTGCTGGGTGATCTCGTGGGTGGCCGCCGCGACCGAACCGAAAAGATCGTCGGTGCAGGTATTGGCGCGGTCGCAGGAGCTGGTGTCGGCTATTATATGGACGAACAGGAAAAGAAGCTGCGCCAGCAGACCGCCGGTACCGGCGTCAATGTCATCCGTGACGGCGACAATCTGGTGCTGGATATGCCCTCGGAAGTCACATTTCCGGTGAACAGTTCCAACATTGAACCCAATTTCCGCACGACGCTGGATCAGGTCGCGGCGACCTTGGTCCAATATGAGAAAACCTATGTCGACGTGCTGGGCCACACCGATTCCACCGGATCGGATGCCTATAATCAGGCGCTGTCCGAACGTCGTGCATCTTCGGTTGCGGCCTATCTGGGATCACGTGGCGTGCAGTCTGCGCGTCTCGCCACCAAAGGCTATGGCGAAAGCCAGCCCAAGGCGAGCAATCTGGACGAGACGGGTCGTGCCGCGAACCGGCGGGTAGAAATCCGTCTGGTACCGGTAACCGCCGGTTAAACAGCAACGCCTTTAAGCAATTTGGGTAAAGCACCGCTCTCGCCCCGTGCCTCGGCCATGAAAAAGGCCTTGGCGGGGCGGGTGCGCTGCACCAGACCCATGCCGAAACGCCGTATCGCGGACGCGGCTTTTCCGGGGATGCCGAACAGCCGGTTCAGCCCATCGGTGGACATGGCAACCAGCAATGTGTCGACGCTTCTCCACCGGCTGTAGCGTTCCAGCAACTGGGCATCGCCCAGATCAAGGCCAAGGCGCATTCCATCCACCAACACTTCGGCCAGAGCCGCAACGTCGCGGAGCCCAAGATTGAGCCCCTGTCCGGCAATGGGGTGGATTCCATGGGCGCTGTCGCCAATCAGGACCAGCCGTTCCGCCGTTATGGAACCGGCATGATGAAAACCAAGCTTGTAGCTGGAAAGCGGCGCGGCCAGTTCGACCTTGCCCAACAGACCGCCCATGCCCTTTTCGAGTTCGGCGGCATATCCCCGTTTCGACAGCTTCATATAGCCGGGCGCATCAGCCTCATCCACCGACCAGACGATGGCGGAGCGATGCCGCCCATCGGCACTGTCGAGCATGGGTAAAACCGCAAAGGGTCCGCTCGGATAGAAAATCTCGTATGCAATGTTCTGATGGGGCTTTTCGTGGAAAACCGCGCCAACCATCGCGCTGTGATTATACTGCCAATGGATGATCTTGATCCCGGCCTCTTCCCGCGTTGTGCTTTGCCGCCCTTCGGCGACAACCATCAAATCGGCGGAAAGTGTGGTGCCATTGTCAAGCGTGACGGTCACGCCCGTTGCGTCGCGTTCCTTGGATAGGATGCTGGCGGGCATGTGCAAATGGATGGCATCGCTCGCCTTCGCGGCTTCGTATAAGGTGCGCCGGATCAACCGGTTCTCGAACATCTGCCCCAAATAGCCGTCTTCCGCCCCCGGAACGAAATCGAGCGAACCGGGCTTCAGGCCGTCGCTGACCCAAATCTGTTCGATCGGGCAGCCCTTGCCTTCCAACGCTTCGCCGAGGCCGATGGCCTCAAACATTTTCATGCTCGAACTGGAAATGGCCGAAGTCCGCCCGTCAAAATCATGGGCGAGCATCGCTTCGGGATCGGCGCGATCCACGACATGACTGCTGATTCCATGCTTGGCCAAGGCGAGCGCTTGGGTAAGCCCCACAAGACCGCCGCCGATGATAATGATATCCGCTTTTTCCATCATATAAGGCTTATGGCCCAATTGGTCACCGGACTCAAAGGAGGATTTTGCCCGTAATGCTTGACGGGGACTCCGGCGAAGGCGAAAAGGGGGCGTATTAACCTTATAGAGCAGTGTTTCATGGCGTCGCGCATTTCGAAAATCACGGGCAAGAACAATATGGCCAACTGGCGCCAGATGATGCGCGCGTCGCTCATCCGGAGCGGTGCGTTGTTCGGTGCGGCCGCGCTTGGCCTGTTTGCCTTCTTTTACGGCTTTTCGGTTTTAAGCTATTCCCCGGCAGATGCTGCGTTCAACAGCGCAGCTGCGGATGTCCAGCATAACTTGATGGGACAGGCGGGGGCCTATATTGGCGATGCCGCGCTGTTCTTGTTCGGCATGCCGGCGATATTTCTCTTCCCGCTCATGCTCATCTTCGCACGACGTCTGTGGCGCGATGTTCCGCAGCCCCAGTGGAAGCGGCAATTGCTGACATGTCTTGCAGGCATGCTCATCATCGGTTTCGGTATGGCCTATTGGCAGCACGGCAGCGACATTGGTCTGCCTGCAGGATGGGGCGGGACTATCGCCCTTCTGCTGGACAGCGCCGTCACGCCGCTGATTGGACAGGTTGAAGGCGCTTTGGGAACGCTGATCCGTGTGATCCTTATAGTCGGGACGTTGTTGGGCGGCATAACGGTCGTCATCCGGTCATTGCAATTGGAGCGCCCCTTGCTGCGCATACCTGCCTTGCCGATGCCGAAATTCGGAATGAATCTGGACGCCGCTGACGATATCGAAGAGCCTGCACCCGTGATCAATCTGGAACCCAAGCCACCCCGCAAGGCGGTGGAGCCAGAAAGCCGAAAACCGCCGGTCATCGACGACCGCAATTCGGCACCCAAGAAAGCCGCATTTTCAACAGGGGCGCGACAGGGAGACTTTTTCGGCAGCTATGCCCTGCCGTCGCTCGACCTTCTGGATCCACCACCTGCTGTTTCAGCACCGAAGCTTGATAAAACCGCGCTGGAAGCCAACGCACGCCTGCTCGAATCCGTGCTCGACGATTTCCATGTGAAGGGCCAGATTGTAGCGGTCCGGCCCGGTCCAGTGGTGACCATGTACGAGTTGGAACCCGCCGCCGGGATCAAGTCCAGCCGCGTCGTTCAACTGGCCGAAGATATTGCACGCAACATGTCGGCGCTGTCGGCCCGTGTGTCCACAATACCCGGCCGGACAGTCATGGGGATCGAACTGCCCAATGCGCACCGGGAGGCCGTGGTATTTCAGGAAATGGTCGGATCTAGCGCCTTTGCAGACCAGAAGGGCGCGCTGCCAATCATATTGGGCAAGAATATATCGGGCGACCCGGTGATCGCCGACTTGGCGCCCATGCCCCATCTGCTGGTGGCAGGGACCACCGGTTCGGGTAAGTCGGTCGGTCTGAACTGCATGATACTCTCGCTGCTTTACAGGCTGACGCCGGACCAGTGCCGGATGATCATGATCGATCCCAAGATGCTGGAACTCAGCAGCTATGACGATATCCCCCATTTGCTGTCCCCTGTGGTGACGGAGCCCGCAAAGGCGATCCGTGCCCTGAAATGGGCAGTGGAGCAGATGGAAGAACGTTACCGCATGATGTCTTCGCTGGGTGTGCGCAACCTCGCCAATTTCAACGAAAAAGTGCGCGCGGCCAAGGCGAAGGGCGCGCCCCTCGGACGCAAGGTGCAGATCGGCTACGACCCGATGACCGGCCAACCGCAATATGAAGAAGAGCAACTGGCCTATGAGCCGATGCCCCAGATTGTCATCATCGTCGACGAACTTGCCGATTTGATGATGACCGCAGGCAAGGAAGTGGAATTCCTGATCCAGCGGCTGGCGCAAAAGGCGCGTGCGGCGGGCATCCATCTTATCATGGCGACGCAGCGGCCATCGGTTGACGTTATTACAGGCGTAATCAAGGCTAACCTGCCGACACGGATTTCCTTCCACGTGACGTCGAAAATCGACAGCCGCACCATTTTGGGCGAGCAGGGTGCCGAGCAGCTTTTGGGCAAGGGTGACATGCTCTATATGGCAGGCGGACGCGGTTTGACCCGTATCCATGGTCCCTTTGTGTCGGATGATGAAGTGCGACGTGTGGCTGACCATTGGCGCGGACAAGGCCAACCCGAATATATTCAGGCGGTCACCGAAGAACCCGAAGACGGCGGATTCGATTTTGGCGGCATCGGCGGTGAAGACAGCGAGGAAGACTCGCAATATCGCAAGGCCTGCCAGATCGTCTTTGAAAGCCAGAAGGCATCGACAAGCTGGATCCAGCGGCAGTTGCGTATCGGCTATAACAGCGCAGCGCGGTTAATTGACCGGATGGAAGAGGATGGCTTTATCAGCGGCCCGAACCATATCGGCCGCCGCGAAGTTCTGCGTGACCGGAACGGCGAACCTCTTTAGGCGTTCAGACATGGTTCAACGCCTGTTTGGCAGACGGTCCGGCCCTCCCCATTGGATAGTGAAAATGACTTTTGGAAAATACGCCCTGATATTTGCGCCGGTCGCACTGGTGATGCCGATGCCGGGTTCCGCGCAAAGTGGCTCGGCCAAGATGGACCGCGTGGTCGCCCATATGCAGTCCGTCGGCACTATGACGTCGACCTTTACGCAAACGGACCGGCGCGGTTCGACCCTGTCGGGCAAATTGCTGCTCAAGCGACCGGGCCATATCCGGTTTGAATATCAAAAAGGCGTCCCGTTGCTGATTGTCGGTGACGGCAAAGCGCTGACGATGGTCGACTATGAAGTCCGTCAGGTGCAGCGTTGGCCGATCCGCAACAGCCCGCTTGCTGCGCTGCTGGATCCGGGTCAGGACCTGCGCCGCTATGGAAAGCTGGTCGCAACATCGACCGACGATGTGATCAGCGTTGAAGTGCGCGATCCCAAGCGGCCGGAATTTGGCGTCATCACGATGGTGTTCGTGCGTCAGGCTGGCGCGCCGGGCGGACTGACGCTGAACGGATGGGTTGCGCTTGATTCGAAGAATAACCGCACCAGTATTCGACTCGACAACGTCAAATATAACGGAAACGTGCCCAACTCGGCCTTTACCTGGAAAGACCCACGCCCGGTTCGCCGCAAAAGTTGATCTAGGGCGACGAACCGAAGCTGTGCGCCGACCAGTCGCCGCGCCAAGGTTCCTTGTTCATCTGAATGACAGGAAACGCATAGTATAAATTCCTCATCAGCGGTTGGTAGTTCGTGTGGTTTTCCCCCTGTTGCCCACGACGATGAAGCCGGCCCTGATATCCGCGTGACGAACGCAAGCTTAGCCCTCATCCCAAATGCCCCCGGGATGAGGGCTTTGCTTTTTCCGCCTCATTTTGCCATCAGCCGCTTGCCCACGGCCTCGGGTGCATCTAGGGCCTTTAGCTTATGTCACAGACACTCCGCATCGCCTCGTGGAATATCAATTCGGTCCGCGCCCGGATCGACATTGTCGAACGCTTTCTGAAAGAGGAGGCGCCCGATATCTTGTGCCTTCAGGAAACGAAGGTCATCGACAGCCTTTTTCCCGAAGGCCTGTTCCGGCAATTGGGTTATCGCCATATGATGATCAACGGCCAGCCGATGCACCATGGCGTGGCGATTGTCAGCAAAGTACCGCTCATCAACCGCAGGGTCGAAGACTGGCAGGCCAATGGAGAGGCGCGCCACATCAGCGCCGAGCTGAATATCGAATCCACGAAGGGCGTACGTCTCGACAATGTCTATATACCGGCAGGCGGCGATATTCCGGACCGTGAGGCAAATCCGAAATTCGGGCAAAAGCTCGATTTTCTGACCCGCATGAAAGACTGGTCCGACAGCGTCAGCAGCCCCACCATTTTGACCGGCGACTTCAACGTCGCGCCGCTGGAACATGATGTGTGGAGCCATAAGCAGCTGGTCAATGTGGTCAGCCATACGAAAATTGAATGCGAACATCTCGCCGCGATCCAGGATGCCGGTAACTGGGTCGATATCGCCCGCCATTTTGTTGATCCTTCGCAGAAGCTCTACACCTGGTGGAGTTACCGCGCGCAGGATTGGGAGACGTCCGACCGCGGACGTCGGCTGGACCATATGTGGGTGACCCCCGACCTTAAAGACAAAGCCAAATCGCATGTTGTGCACAAGCACATACGCGGATGGGGCAAGCCTTCGGACCATGCACCCATTGTTACGGAATTTGCCTTTTGATGGCCCCGTCGTCGGCGGTTGGAAATCCCCGGAACGCGGCGCGAGCCATTGACGCGCTTCGCCGGGGGTGGATTGTCCGGATTGAATCGGCAGAAACCGCTATCCAGATTGCGGCCATCGAAACGGCGAACGCCATTACCGACATCACCGGATTGCTGTTGTCGGCCAGCCGGGCCGCAACGTTGAAACTGGTCAACCAGCGGGCTGCCGCAGACACCAATCTTCCCGTGTGCATAGCGGTTCCGGCGGACATGGATATATCGATGGCGCTGGCCATCGCCGACCCGACGCTTGATTTGCGCTATCCGATGAAGGGCCCTTTCGCGGCCCTACCCTTGCAGGATGCGGTAAGTGCTTCTGCCGCAATGGAGTTGGCGCGTCTTGCGGGTCTGTTGCCAGCGTTTCTTGTTGTAGGCGAAGGGGCGGTGGCCGAAGAAATCGTCACGCCTGAAGATGTGATCGCCTTCGATGATAGCAACAGGCTTGAGATCGCAACCCGCGCGCGCCTGCCCGTCGCGGCGAATGCCGAGGCGGAGATTGTGGCGTTTCGCTCTGTCGCAGACTCGACCGATCATATCGCCCTCATAATTGGAAAGCGCGACCAGACGGCTCCGGTGGTGCGGTTGCATAGCGAATGTCTGACCGGCGACGTATTGGGAAGCCTGAAATGCGATTGCGGCCCGCAATTGCATGAGGCGCTACACCAGATATCCGACGCGCAATGGGGCATATTGCTCTACCTGCGGCAGGAAGGCCGCGGCATTGGCCTCATCAACAAATTGCGCGCCTATGCCTTGCAGGACCAGGGATTTGACACTGTCGATGCGAATATCCGGCTGGGCTTTGCCATTGATGCCCGCGACTTTTCTGTGGCGGCACAAATGCTCAAGCTTTTGGGCGTGCCGTCGGTAAGATTGCTGACGAATAATCCCGAAAAGGTTGCCGGATTGCAGGCCGAGGGGATCGGAGTACCGGAACGCCTGCCGCTAAAAATCGCGTCGAACCCGCATAACGCCCATTATCTGGCGACCAAGCGGGATCGCACGGGGCATAAGCTCTAAACGAGACTAAAAGCCCTGCGGATCGTTGGGTTCAGGTTCGGGCTCGGCCGGGCGGCGACCGAGCGCTTTATCGATAAACTCGTCATCCAACTGCTCGGGCCGTGTGACGTCGGGTAATCCGGGGTCATCGACCGACGGCACGCCTTCTATCGGATTTCCATTTTCGTCCAGAAGCAGGGGCTCGCCATCTTCACCCAAAAGCTCCTCGTCTTCCAGACGCTCAGGGAAGGTGACTTCGGTGGCGAATTGTTCGACCGGTCGGCCAGCGACAGCGATGCGCATGAAGGCCGCCCAGGCCTGCGCCGGTGCACGTCCGCCTTCCAACCCGCCGACGGCACGCGCATTATCGCGGCCCATCCAGACACCGGTGGTCAAGCCGCTTGAAAAGCCAAGGAACCAGCCGTCTTTATTGCTGGTCGTCGTGCCGGTCTTACCGGCCACGGGCCGCCCAATGTTCGCTGCCCGTCCAGTTCCGGTTGCAACGGCGGTCTGCATCAGATCGGTCATCCCGCCTGCAACCCATTCTTCAACCAACTGGATCGATTTCTGCGGCTTGGCCGAATAGATCACATCCCCATCGATCGTGGTGACCTTGGAAATGCCGTAGGGCGTCAGACTGCGGCCCTTGGCTGCCACTTCGGCAAAGGCACGAGTCATGTCGATTACGCGCGCCTCGGAAGTTCCAAGCACCATGGATGGCTGCGTGTTGATCGGCGTCGTAATACCGAAGCGCCGCGCCATATTAGCAATGCTGCTCGTGCCCACTTCTTCGCCAATTTTTGCGGCCACTGTGTTTTTGGAATAGGCGAATGCGGTGCGCAGCGTGATCTCGCCGGCATAATTGCCGCCACTGTTTTTGGGCTGCCAACCCTCGATTTCGACGGGTTCGTCGACGACCTTGTCTTCGGGACGGAAGCCTGATTCCAACGCCGTCAGATAGACGAACAACTTCCACGCCGATCCCGGTTGCCGAACCGCGGTCACAGCGCGGTTATAGTTGCTGGTCACATAATCGGTCCCGCCCACCATGGCCTTTACCGCGCCGTCGCGATCAATGGCCACCAATGCACCCTGAGCGCCTTTCGGCACATTATTGACGATTGCCTTGGTTGCCGCGCGCTGCATTTTCAGGTCGAGCGTGGTCCATACATCGATGGGTTTCTCTGTCTCGTCGATCAGGCCATCAAGCTGAGGCAATACCCAGTCGGTGAAATAACGGACACTATCCTGTGGCGGTTCGGATGCAATCTTGACTTGGGCCGGCTTCACCGCCGCGGCTTGTTCGGCCGTGATCATGCCGGCATCTTGCATCACTTCAACCACCACGCCCGCACGGTCGAGCGCTGCCTTTGCATCCGCGGTCGGCGAATAGCGCGAGGGCGCTTTCACAAGCCCTGCGATAATGGCGGCTTCGGCCAGAGAAAGATCTTCTGCGCCATGGTCGAAGAATTTGCGGCTCGCGGCATCAACACCATAGGCGCCACCACCGAAATAGACCTTGTTCAGATAAAGCTCGAGTATTTGCTCCTTGGAAAACTTCGTTTCCATCGCCAGCGCGAGAATAATCTCGCGGATTTTCCGGCCGAATTCCTTATTATTATTCAGATAGATGTTGCGGGCAAGCTGCTGCGTGATGGTGGACCCGCCCTGCGTCCAGCGCCCTTCAATTGCGCGCACGTAAAAGGAGCGGGTAATGCCGATAGGGTCGACGCCCGGATGCATATAATAGCGGCGGTCCTCAACAGCGACCATCGCTTCTTTCATCTCGGTCGGGAGCTGTGAAAAGGTAAGCCAACGACCAAAGCTTGGCCCCAATGACTGGATTACTGTTCCGTCCGCTGCGCGCACGCGGATCATCTGGCCATTGGGTGAAGCCTTCAGATCTTCGAAACTGTCGATTTCTCCGCGGGCGACGGCAACGAATATGCCGAGCACCATCAGCCCCAGAAGTAACGCGCCAACACCGATTTTTAAAAGACGAATAACCCAGACCATGAATGAGCCTCGTCCGCTATTTGGAGTATATGCAGATGCCATTGGAGGCGTTGTTATCGCCAATGGGATTCGGGGACAAGGACCAAGTTATTCGGGGTCGAATTCAAGCGCAGCGCTGTTGATGCAGTAACGCAAGCCCGTTGGCCCGGGACCATCGGGGAATACATGACCCAGATGTCCTTCGCACGCGGCGCAGCGCACTTCGGTGCGGACCATACCGTGGGATACATCGCGATGTTCCTCGACAACTTCCGGATCGGCAGGTGCGGTAAAGCTGGGCCAACCTGAACCGCTGTCGAATTTGGTGTTCGATACGAACAGGGCCGTGCCGCAACCTGCGCAGCGAAATTCACCGGAACGTTTCTCATCGGTCAGTTTTCCCGCAAAGGCCCGCTCTGTCCCAGCCTCGCGCAGGACATGATATTGCACAGGGTCCAATTCCGCCCGCCATTCCGCATCGCTCTTGTGAATTTTTTCCATTTTTCCGCCTTTCAGACCATGGAGATGGTGGGGTGAGTGCTGTTCTTCAAGACCGTGGTTTAACCTAACATTTACCATAATGCCGCTAATGTAAAAAGGCTGTGATAGGACCAGATCATAAGCGCCGCGCTTTGACCGTGTTGATGCTTTTGCCGTTGCTGGTGGCTGCGGGTGAGGAACCCTGTCTGCTGTGCACGAAAACGTTAGAAAGCACCCAAGTTTCAACGACTAAGGCGACACCTCTCTCCATAGACATCACCACACAACTCGACTTCAGCCGTGCGGCGCTTTCGGGTAGCAGTGGCGGCCAGATTGATGTGGACCCCCATAATGGAAGTCGTCGCGTCGATGGATCGATCATTGATCTGGGCGGTCCCGCTTTTGCGGGCACCGCAATTGTGCGCGGTGAACCCGGCCGGGCCATTCGCATTGATATGCCGCAAACCGCAAATATGACGTCATCGACTGGTGCCGTTATCAAGATCGTCGGACTGCGCGCCAGCATTGTCGGCAATCCGCGACTGGATCGCGAAGGTCGCCTGAGCTTTTCCTTTGGCGGCAAATTGGTGGTGCAGGGGAACGCATCGGGCACTTTTCGTGCACGGATACCCATTACCGCTCAATATGAATGACTTTACCGGCTGCGCGCTGCAGCCCGCGCAATCCGGATCAATTCCTCTTCCAATATGATGACGCCAAGACCCTCCCGCACGCTCATGAGCTTGGATTCCAGATCGAGCAGATGACCATTTAAGCCGACCAGACGAGCGGACGTCCAACGACCCAACTGGTTGACGAAATCGTCTGCATCCTTCCAGAAAATCGACCGCGTCGCCTTCACAACAGCGCCGGGATTGGATCCTTTGTCGACCTTGGCCCGCAAGGCAGCAAGCAAGGTCACGCGGCGTTGAAGTGCCCGGGTAATACGGATCGCATCCACACCCAGATTATGGGCTGAAACCAGTTCACGCCCTGTGCCGCGCAAGTCGCCATTCATGACCTGGTTGATCAGGCCGTTGACATTTTCCTCACCCGTTTCGGCCGATAAAGCCTCAAAAGTGGTGACATCGACGGTGGCGGGCCGCTGCGGCGATGCGTCATAATAAAGCGCCAGCTTCTCTATTTCCGCCTGCGCCAATTTACGATCCTGATGGGTATAGCGGGCAATGCGTGCGGCAAGGCTCCGGTCCAGTTTCAAGCCGACGGTGGCGGCATAGCCCATCACTGCCGACGCGGCGTCGGTCTCTTCGGGCAGATAGCAGATATGGGATAAGGCGCGCGGATGGCTTTCCACCAATTTGCGCAATTTGCTGGTCTTGGTCAGGTTTCCGGCGGTCGCGATCACCGGGTTTACGCAACTGTCCAGTTCAAGCAGGTTTTCGACCGCGGCTAATGCTTCTTCGCGGCGGAAGTTGACCCGGACATAGCGTTTGTCGCCAAATAGCGACAATGCGGAGGCTTCATCGGCCAAAAGCGCGGGGTCATTGCGGATGCGGTCACTGTCGATATCGATGCGCTCGGCACCGCCTAACTGCGCCGCCATCTGGCTTGCAATATCGGCAATTGCCGATTCGTCCTGACCAAAAATGAAGAACAGCCGAATATCGGATCGCGTTGTAATGGCGCTTATGAAACCGCGTTCCTTGGCGTTGCTCATTCGCCGCCTGCGTAGAGCGAGAGGCGCGTGACAATCTGGTCCGCGACACGCTGGGTCAAATTTTCGAGCGCGGTGTTTTCGCTGGCAATGGTCGCATATTCCGAACTGACCACGTCGATACCGGCATCCGCCCCGGCCGTCGCATCCAACACGGTTTCGCCGGTCGTAAGCGAGATAAGCTGGTAGCGCGCACGCAAGGTGCGCCGTTCACGGGTGACGGTATCGTCGGCGCGCACACCGAAGCCTTCAATCTGGTCATCCAAAGCCACAACCAGACGGAATTTGGCCGACGTGGATTGGGTCGATCCCAACCGATCGTTCAGGGCATTACGCATCAGCCACCCATTTTTGCCGGCGATGGGTTCCACCATGACCGTGCCCAAGGTGGAGGCGACAGCGCCTGTCGACCCGCCACTATATAGCGGCTTCAACCCGCATGCGGACAGCGTCAGGCTTACCAAAATCAAAGCGAGCAAATGTCTCATATTACGATGTTGACCAGCCTGTCCGGTACGACAATGACCTTGCGGATCTCCGCATCTCCAATGGCATGCTGGACCTTTTGGCTGGCAAGCGCAAGCGCCTGCATATCGTCCTGGCCAAGACCTTTGGCCACCGTCAACGTATCGCGCAATTTGCCCTGGACCTGAATCGCGATGGTGACTTCATCTTCCACCAGCAATGCGGGATCGACATCGGGCCAGGATGCATCGGCGATCAGGCCGGCGCCCAATTTTGTCCACGCCTCTTCCGCCAGATGGGGCACCATCGGGGCGGACAAAAGCAGGATCGTCTTGATGGCGGCGTCGCGGGATGCGGACGGGGCAGCTTTCTCGATGGCATTTGCCAGATCGTAAATTTTCGCCACGGCCTTGTTGAAGGACAACGCTTCGATATCCGCGCCGACGCCTGAAATGGCCTGATGCGTTTTGCGCAGCAGCGCCTTGTCTTCGCCTTCGGCACCACTGACCTGGCCAGTCAGACGCCAAAGGCGCTGAACAAAGCGCCAGCAACCTTCAATACCGGCCTCGGACCATTCCAGATCACGTTCGGGCGGGCTGTCCGACAGCATGAACCAGCGCACGGCGTCGGCTCCATATTGGTCGACAATGTCATCGGGATCGACGACATTTTTCTTCGACTTGGACATTTTCTCGATGCGGCCGGCCGTTGCAGGCGCGCCTGTTTCGGCGATTGTCCAATTGTCGCCGGAACGGGTAACCTGCTCTGGGCTTAACCATTTGCCGTCGGCATCCTGAAATGTCTGATGCGTCACCATCCCTTGTGTGAATAGCGAAGCAAAAGGCTCCTTGACGTCAATCATGCCGATATGACTGAGGGCACGCGTCCAGAATCGGGCATAGAGAAGATGCAAGATCGCATGTTCCACTCCGCCAATATATTGCTGCACCGGCAGCCATTTTTCGGCGACGGCACGATCAAATGGCTTGTCATCGGGCTGGCTGGCAAAGCGGATGAAGTACCAGCTGGAATCGACAAAGGTATCCAGCGTGTCGGTTTCACGGCGCGCAGGCTTGTGGCACTGCGGGCAGTCGACTTTGCTCCATGTCGGATGGCGGTCGAGCGGATTGCCGGGGATGTCGAATGTGACATCTTCGGGAAGCTTTACCGGCAATTGCGCTTCGGGCACGGCAACCGCACCGCAGGTGTCGCAATGGATGATCGGAATGGGCGTGCCCCAGTAACGCTGGCGGCTGACGCCCCAGTCACGCAACCGGTATTGCGTTTGCCCTTTGCCCCAGCCTTCGGATTCCGCCTTGGCAATGACATCGGCAATTGCGTGTTCGACGGAAAGGCCGTTCAGCCAATGGGAATTCACGATAGTGCCGGGGCCTGTATAGGCGACGTCCCCGGCGAAGTGGCTGTCTGTGATATCCCCGTCCGATACAACGCGCGTGACCGGCAGGTCATATTTGCGCGCGAAATCCAGATCGCGCTGGTCATGTGCCGGACAGCCGAAAATCGCCCCGGTTCCATAATCCATCAGCACGAAATTGGCGACATAGACCGGCAGATGCCAGCTTGGGTCCAGCGGATGCTCAACGGTCAGGCCGGTGTTGAATCCCTTTTTCTCGGCCGTCTCAATATCGGCTGCGGTTGTCCCGCCCTTGCGGCATTCTTCGACAAAGGCCTGCAATTCAGGGGCGTTGTTGGCGAGCTTTTGCGCTACTGGATGGTCCGCAGCAATCGCCACAAAGCTCGCCCCGAACATGGTGTCGGGACGGGTCGTGTACACATCAATGCCGTCGCCGCTCGATCCGGGAAATGCAAAGCGGCAGCGCAAGCCCTTCGACTTACCAATCCAGTTTTCCTGCATCAACCGGACCTTGTCGGGCCACTGGTCCAGCGACGAAAGGCCTTCGAGCAGTTCGTCCGCAAAATCGGTGATTTTCAAAAACCACTGACTGAGTTTGCGCCGTTCGACAGGCGCGCCCGAACGCCAGCCTTTGCCGTCAATCACCTGCTCATTGGCCAGAACGGTCATGTCGACCGGATCCCAGTTTACGGCGGATTCCTTGCGGTAAACCAAGCCAGCGGCATAGAGCTTGAGGAACAGAGCCTGTTCATGGCCGTAATATTCCGGCTCACAGGTCGCCAGTTCGCGCGTCCAGTCAATGGCAAAGCCGAGCCGCTTCAGCTGCGCCTTCATATTGGCGATATTGTCACGGGTCCATCCGCCCGGATGCACGCCCTTTTCCATGGCGGCATTTTCAGCCGGCATACCGAACGCATCCCAGCCCATGGGATGCAGAACTTCATGTCCGGTCATCCGCTTATAACGGGCTAGGACGTCCCCCATCGTGTAGTTGCGGACGTGTCCGATGTGGATACGCCCTGACGGGTAGGGAAACATTTCCAGCACATAGCTGCGCGGTTTGGGCGAGGTGTCATCGGCGACGAAACTCGCCTGCTCTTCCCAAATCTTCTGCCACCGCGCGTCGGCGACGTGCGGGTTGAAACGGTCAGGCTGGCTCATCGATTATCCGCTTATGGACGTGCGGCGAAGGTCACGGGCCTTGGTCAAAATGATGGCTTCCATCTTTTGCACGGTTGCTGCCCGCAGGGGCGCGGCAACCCATTGACCGTTTTGCGAAACTTCACGGCTGCCCGCGACGCGCAATGCATCGGCGCGCAGGTCTTGGTCCAGGATTGAAACGGTCAGCTTGATCCGCTCGCCCGGGCTTTGCGGGTTAACATACCAGTCGGTCACAATCACTCCGCCAGCCGAATCGGTCTGGACGAGCGGCATGAAGGACAGTGCATCGAGCGAAGCGCGCCACAAATAGCTGTTTACGCCGATTGTGGTTACCTGACTTGCCGCCAGATCAGCCTTCGGGCGCGCCGTGCCTCCGCACGCCGACAACAACATAGTGCCAGAGGCTAGGATAAGTGCCAGGCGAGAGATGCGCATATAATGTCCTTGAACGATGAATTTCTGGGGAACCTCTATAACGCCTTGCTGGCTTGAGCAAGCTTTCTGGGTGCTGAACCAACGAGTTTCGAAACGCGCCATGATGAATGCCGGACAGACTTTGTGGATATCGTGCAACATATTGTCAAAAATCGCGTTCTAATTCAGATTAATCGGTATCGACGCTTTTGATTTGCGCGATTTAGTCCTATACCAAGTGAAGAACAGGGAGTCGTTTTGGTTCTGTGATGAGCATAGGTAAGCCTTTCCGGCGGAAGAACGCCGTTTTTGCAGCAGCATTGCTTGCAACGGGCTCGCTTGTCGTGTCGCCGCTGGTCATGCCTGCCTGGGCCGCCGATTCCGTTGAACAAACAAAATCGACAGCGAAAGATTGGCTCAATACCTTCACACCATCAGGCGTGGATAGCCGCCTTGCCGCGCGCTTTGCCGCGACGAAAGGCCAAGACAGCAACCGGTTTCCGTTTACGCTGGCCGGCGCGGACGCATCGCGCAGCCGTACGATCATTGTTGCCGCCCGCGCAAACAGCCGTTTGACCGCCGGCGCGGTTTCGGTGCGCAGTGCGCTTTCGACCTCAGAAACGGGCGCAGGAAAAGCCATGCGGCTTTCGACCGTTGATTACCGTCTGTCCGCATCCAAGGGCTGGCAGGGTTTCGCATTGCCATCGACCCCGAAATTGTCGGCTAAAGTTCCTTTGAGCGAACTCGGCCGTGGGAATTTCCGTCTGGATGACAGCGGAAAGAAGCCAAGCAAGTTCAGCACGAATATCAAGCTTGATCAAAATCGCGAAGTCGCACCACCCGCACGGGGTAGTGCAGCGTCCGGCGACTATAAGCTTGACGTCGGCGGCAGCTTCTCGATCAGCCGCAAAATTGATGTGACAGCTGGTCTTCGCTACGAAAGCGAAAATGACCGTGTGCTGCCAAGGGTAGATAACCGCAAGGACAGCGAAGCGGTTTATGTCGGAACCAAAATCCGCTTCTAATCTTCGTAAATGATGCGGAACGCATCTATCGCAGCCCATCCGTCAATTCGCTTAGGGTGAAGCATCCTTGCTTTTCCCCTGCTCATTCCTCCTAAAGCGATAACGGCCACCCCCTTTGCTTGCCGTGCGAGAAGGTTGAACGCCATGAGCCCGAGGGCGGGGGCGTCCGGATGGCTTGCGGTCGGGAATAGTGGTGAGATCAGCACGGCATCGACACCTGCCCGCCGTGCTTCCGCAAGTTCCCGGCGATTGTGAACCGGTGCCGTGTGGAACAGCTTGCGCGGTCCAGCCGAGCGCTGGTGAAAACCGTCCGCCCGCCATTTTGAAGCCGAGCGAGCGTCCCCCGCCAGAAGCAAAACGTGCCCCCTTTGCCGACAGACATGCGCGACTTTGCGGAACAGGACGTGGCGTTCCGATGGGTCCATATCATAATGGCGGAAGATAACGCCGGACCGGACCGGCAATCGGCGGATCGCATCCAGCAACCCATCGCCGAAACGCGTATCGGTCATAAGCCAAAGTGTTGGAAGGGGCTGGCGGCGACGCATCCTCTTGCCTATAGCGCCGCACTATGCAGGAAGCGATACGCGAAACGGCGCAGAGCCGGCTGAATGAAATCACGGCACAGATGTCGGCTGCTGCAAAGCTTGCCAGTCGCGTCCCAGCGGACATCACGTTGATCGCCGTGTCCAAAACCCGAAGCATTGGCGAAATAGAACCGCTCATCCGGGCCGGACATCAGAGCTACGGCGAGAACCGTATTCAGGAAGCCCAGACAAAATGGCCTGAGTTGAAAAAGCTGGATGCGGGGATTGTTCTCCACCTGATCGGACAATTGCAGTCCAACAAGGCCGCCGAAGCAGTCAGCATGTTTGATGTCATTCATTCGCTCGATCGCCTTTCGCTTGCCACGGCCTTGGGGAAGGCCATGCGTGACCAAGGCCGGTTTTTGTCCTGTTTCATCCAGGTGAATATCGGCGCGGAACCGCAAAAGGGCGGCTGCGCTATCGAGGCGCTTCCCGAACTTCTGGCTGCAACAAAGGCCGAAAATATTCCAGTCGCTGGGCTAATGTGTTTGCCGCCCGCAGATATCGAGCCAGCGCCCTATTTCGCGCTGCTTGCTGAATTGTCGGCGCGCTACGGTCTGGACGGTTTGAGCATGGGCATGTCCGGTGATTATCAAACCGCGATCATGCTTGGCGCCACACATATCCGTGTTGGCAGCGCTTTATTTGGCGAGCGCGGGTGATGCCGGTACGTTAAAAAGCGCAATCCCGTCGCGCGTCGGCACGAGCGCCTCGATCTTCTCCGCATCCGTGCAAGCAAACGCCGCGATCAGCGCTGGGTCCCGTACATCCAGTCCGCCTGTCAACGCGCCAAAAGCAGGCATAACCAATTTACGCGCACTTCGGACGAAACAGCGGCGTGACACGTGACGGCCGCGGACGGCCTGCCGGAATTTCGGATGGAAATGTCCCGAAATTTCGGGCCCTTCTTCCTCCCCAAGCGCTTCATGCCGGAATATCACATTGCCGCATGGCAACGATTCGACCGCCTCGCCGCCCCAATGGCCCTGCACATCGGGGTCGTGGTTTCCGGTCACCCAAATCCAGCGGACAGGGGTCACAAGTTGCTTCAGCAGCGCCGCTGCGCTTCCCTGAAGCCGCCGCTCGCCATCGGTGTCATGGAAATTGTCGCCAAGGGAAATAACAGTCGCGGGCCTGAATTGCCGCACCAATGCAGCCACCTGTTCAAGCGTGGCGAGGCTGTCATAAGGCGGCAGCATCTGTCCACCCGCGGCATAGGCGCTCGCCTTTTCGAGATGGAGATCTGAAACGACCAGCATTTTGTGTTCAGGCCAGTAAAGTGCGGCATCGCCCGCTACCTCGAAACTGTGCCCGCCGAATAAAAATGTCCGTGTCATCGCCACCGCCTATGCGGATTAAGCCATGATGTGGCAAGCGGTCGTCAGTAAGCAGCTGCCAAACGTGCAGGGGTCGCGCGCGATACGCCTTTAGGTAAATCAAAACCGACCCTGCGGTTGCCGAAATCGATCAGAACGCGGTCGAACAATTTGAGCGCATCCATACCCAGCAGGATCGCGGGACGGTCATTGAGCGACAAGGCCGTAAAGGCGTAATTTTCGGCAAAGGTGATCGGCAGGTCATTGATGGTCAGACCGCCGACTTCGATTTCCTTCAGCTGGGTGAACTCGCCGTTCAGAATCGATCCGGTGACGCTCTTCATCTTCACAGGAGTAAAATCGACTGTGCGGTGCCGCCGCTTTAGCTTGTCGCGAAGCGCCATATTGGCCATGCTGCTTTGCGCGCCGGTATCCAAAATGATGTCGACCCGTATGCCGTCAATCTTGGCACTGGATAGGATCATTCGTCCGGCTTTGCGCTTCGCGCTGACGACGATCATGCCGTTCTCCAGCTTGGTTTTCCCGCGCGTGCGGCGTGACGGCAATACATCCATCTTTTGGCTGGCGAAATCGAGGAGGACGCGGTTGTCTTCCAAACTGTCGATGCCCAATAGGCCATAGGCACCCAGATTGGACCGTTCGAGCCCGGGTGCCTCCACACCTTCGAGGTTTACTGCCGCCGTCGTCAGCTTGTCGATGTAAAAGGAATTGACCTGCGTTTTGCCCGAAATGGTCGCCAGCGTCAGCGTAGGCCCGGATTCCAGTGCAAGATCGCGTGCCAGATCATTGGCGATAACTGTCCGTTCGGCGCCGGTATCGACGATGAAGGGTACGGCGGCGCTTCCGTTGACCTGCACCTGCACGGTCATCCGATCGCTACGGTCAATGCCGAATTGTTCGACAATAGCGGGCGGCTCGGCTGCATTTGCGGCGACATCATCTTGTGCGGACGCGGGGCTTAAAAAAGCAAAAGTGGAAAAAACCGCGAGGGTAATATGTTTCATTTCTCCATCTCCTACGCACATGATAGGCTTCTTTACATGCCGCCACAAGTCGCCGCCGGTCGAAGCGCATCTGGGCTTTGTCGAAGGCGGCATGGGCAGCCAATTGCGATGGAGGGCAGCCTCGGTTAGCCCCACTGTCATTCGAAGAGAGAAGGGGATTGCCGTGAAGAAACTACTCCTGTTGGCCGCCTTGGCCTTGCCGATGTCGCCTGCCCTGGCCGATGCGCCGAAGCCGGACGCGCTTGTCGCCGATGGTTTGCCGCCTGTCCCGGATGAACTGCCCGCCGAAACGCGGCCCTACATGGAATTCCGCACGGCAGGCTTTGTTGGCTGGCACCCCTCCGATCGGTCAATGCTGGTCGCGACCCGTTTTGCGAACACGGCACAGCTGCACCGCGTTGCTGGACCGATGATGGCCCGTAAGCAGATCAGCTTTGAAGCCGAACCCGTTGGCAATGGCAGCTGGGCGCCGAAAAAGGGCGATGTCCTGCTGGTGCAGAAAGATGTGGGTGGAAATGAATTTTTCCAGATCTTTGCCCTCAAAGACGGCAAGCTCAATCTTTTGACGGACGGCAAAAGCCGCAATGGCCTGAACGCCTGGAGCAAGGATGGTGAGTTGATTGCCTATACCTCCACGCGGCGCAACGGGACCGATAGCGATATTTATGTGATGAACCCGCGCGATCCTTCCACGAACCGCATGGTGGCCGAGGTCAAGGGCGGCGGCTGGGCTGTGTCGGATTTTGCACCCGACAAGAAGACCGCCTTGGTCGCGCAATATGTGTCGGTGACTAATGTCGACATCTCGCTGCTCGACCTTGCGACTGGCAAAATGACGCCCGTTGGCGATCATGCCAAAGACATTGCCTATGGCGGCGGGGAATTTGCCCCAGACGGCACGCTTTGGGTGACGTCGGATGAAGGTTCGGATTTCCAGCGGCTGGGCACGCTCGATACGAAGACGGGCGCCTTTACCGCACGCGGGCCGAAAGAAAGCTGGGATGTCGATGCGTTCGATATTTCGCCTGACGGCAGCTTCATCGTCTACGCCACGAACGAGGCTGGAATGAGCAAGGTCAAGATCCTCGACACCAAGACCGATAAGGTGCGCGTCGTCGAAGGATTGCCAGCCGGGATTGTCGGTGGCTTCGATATCTCCGAGTGGGGCGAGATCGGAATCACCTTCACCTCGGCCCGTAGTGCCGCAGATGCCTATAGCATCGATCCGAAATCGTTGAAGGTGACCCGTTGGACCGAAAGCGAAACGGGCGGTCTGGATGTATCCAAAAATGTCGAACCGGAACTGGTGAAGGTCAAAAGCTTCGATGGCCTGGAAGTGTCCGGATTTCTGTATCGCCCCGATGCCGCGAAATTCCCCGGCAAGCGCCCCTTGATCATGAATGTCCATGGCGGACCCGAAGGCCAGTCGCGCCCCGGTTTCCAGGGACGCAGTAACTATCTGCTGAATGAGATGGGCGTCGCGATATTCTACCCCAATGTGCGGGGGTCGACAGGCTATGGCAAAACCTTCGTTAGCCTCGACAATGGTCCGTTCAAGCGCGAAGATTCGGTCAAGGACATGGGCGCGTTTCTCGACGTGCTGGGCAAGGACAAGGGTCTGGATGCCGGCCGCTTCGGGCTGACAGGTGGATCCTATGGCGGCTATATGTGCTATGCGGCGGCCGTGCAGTATAAGGACAAGCTGCGGGCGACGAACTGCATTGTGGCCATTTCGAACTTTGTGACCTTCCTCGAAAACACCCAAAGCTACCGCCGCGACCTGCGCCGCGTGGAATATGGGGATGAGCGTGATCCGGCGCAGCGGGCAAAGCTTCTCGAAATATCGCCACTGACGCGGGTAGCCGAAATTTCAAAGCCGATGTTCGTCGTTACCGGCGGTAACGACCCTCGCGTGCCAGCATCCGAAGCCGACCAGATCGTCAAGGCCATCCGCGACAAGGGCGGTGTCGCCTGGCATTTGCTCGGCAAGAATGAAGGGCATGGCTTTGCGAAAAAGGAAAATGTCGACTACCAATTCTGGACGACATTGCTGTTCTGGAAACAGAATTTGCTGAACTGACGGCAGACGAAGGATGCAGGATCGCTCGCTTGAAGGTTCGTGCCATTGCGGCAAAACAGGCTGGACCCTGAGCGGCGATCCGGGGTCCATCACCGCCTGCAACTGCACCCTTTGCCGTCGCTACGGCGCGCTTTGGGCCTATGATTATGAGAATGAACGCATTCGGGTTGAAGGCGAAACCAGCACGTACAAAAGGCCGGGGAAAGCCGATCCCGCCTTGGAAATACACTTTTGTCCGCACTGCGGATGCGTTGTGTGTTGGCGCGGATTGCGGCTGGAAGAGGATGGACGCCGTCGCATTGCAGTAAATGTCCGCTTGTGCGAGCCCGATGCAGTAGCCGATCTTATGATCGACCATTTCGACGGGCTCGACAGCTTTGATGATCTGCCAAGCGACGGGCGCTGCGTGCGTGACCTCTGGTTTTAAGGCGTCATCGCCACGCCAGCCAAACTTTCGGCCTCCAGCAGCAACTCGTCATCGACCGACCCCTGCGCCACGCTTTCCCGCCCGATCATTACCAGCAGCGGCACTGCCAACGGACTGACCCGTTCTAGGTCGACATGCAGCATCGTGTCGGCGGCGCGGTCGAGCAGATTACCAAGACGCCCGACATCGGTCAGCCGCGCCCGCGCGTCCGCCCAGGCGGCCTCCAGCAACAGATGGTCGGGTTCATATTTGCGGAGTACGTCATAAATCAGGTCCGTAGAAAAGGTGACCTGCTTGCCCGTTTTGCGCTTGCCCGGATGCTGCCGTTCCACGAGCCCGCTGATAACCGCCACTTCGCGAAAAGCACGTTTGAGCAGATAGCTACCTTCGACCCATTCGATGAACTCGTCGGCCAATATGTCCGCGGAAAATAGCGGCGTCGGGTCGATAATCGGCTTCAGGCTCCAGACACCCAGCGCATAGTCGCTTGCCACAAAGCCCATAGGCATCAGACCCCGGCTCTCCATCCGGCGGGTCAGCAACATGCCAAGTGACTGGTGCGCGTTCCAACCTTCGAACGGATAGGCAACCATATAATGCCGCTTGTCGTGCGGAAATGTCTCCACCAGCAATTGTCCGGCTTCCGGCATCTGGCTGCGATAGTCCTGCATCTCCAGCCATTCGCGTACATCGTCGGGGAAGCGTGCCCAACCCGCCCTGTCGGTCAGCATTTGCCGGACACGGTCGGCAAGATGGGTGGTCAGGGGCATCCGCGCGCCCATATAGCTGGGGATTGTGTTGGCAGGCTTGGTCGAGGCGCGGACGATCAGGTCGAGATCCTTGATCGATTCAACCTCAAGGGCCATGCCTGCAAAGGTGAAACGGTTTCCGGGGGTCAGCGTGGCGGCAAAGCCTTCCTCCACCTTGCCAAGTTTGCGCCCGTTGCGGAAACGCACATCCAGCATTGGGGAATCGACGATGATTCCGGCGTTGAAGCGGTGTTGCGCGGCGAATTTGGGGTGCGCCAAATGCCATTTCCCGTCGGGTCGCAAAACAAGTTTGCGGAACTTGTCATAGGCCTTGAGCGCATAGCCGCCCGTTGCGACGAATTCGATGACGCGGTGGAATGTGCCTGCATCCAGCGCGGAATAGGGCAGGGCTGATTGCACTTCGGTGAGCAGTTCTGCTTCGTCGAATGGTCCGGCACAGGCGATGCCCATGACATGTTGGGCCAGCACATCATAGCTGCCGGGCTGAAAGGTTTCGCCATCGCGTACGCCTTCATGGACGGCATCATAAGCGGCCTGCGCCTCCAGATATTCGAAGCGGTTGCCGGGCACCAATATCGCTTTGCTCGGCTCGTCCATGCGGTGGTTGGACCGGCCGATACGTTGCAGCAAGCGGGAGCTACCCTTCGGCGCGCCCATCTGGATGACGCAGTCCACATCGCCCCAGTCGACGCCCAGATCGAGAGATGCCGTGCACACCAGCGCGCGCAATCTGCCCTCGGCCATCGCGCCCTCGACCTTGCGTCGCGCCTCAATCGACAGCGATCCGTGGTGGATCCCGATCGCATATTTGGGATCGTTCGCGTCCCATAATTTCTGGAATATATATTCGGCCAGAAAACGGGTGTTGCAGAAAATCAGTGTGATGTTGTTGCGGCCAATTTCCTCGATCAATTGGGGAATCGCATGCTGGCCACTGTGCCCTGCCCACGGCACCCGCCCCTCGGGCAACAGGATTTGGAGGTCAGGCTCCGCCGCGGCTTCACCGGTCACAAGCTGCACCAGATCAATGTCACCATCGGGGGCGAGCCAGGCGCGATAGTCGTCGGGATCCGCAACGGTCGCCGACAAGGCAACGCGCTCCATCTGCGGCCCCAGCGTCTGCAGGCGCGCGAGCGACAGGCTGAGCAAGTCGCCCCGCTTGCCATTGGCAAAGGCGTGCACCTCATCAATGATCACGCGTTGCAGCGTTGAAAACAGAAAGACGCTGTCTTCATGGCTGAGCAACAGCGACAGCGATTCCGGTGTCGTCAGCAGAATATGCGGTGGCTTTACACGCTGACGTTGCTTGCGGTCCGACGGCGTGTCACCGGTTCGTGTTTCCACCCGGATGGGCAGTCCCATTTCTTCGATCGGCATCAACAAATTGCGCCGGACATCGACGGCAAGTGCTTTAAGCGGGGAGATGTAAAGCGTGTGGAGGCCTTCAGCAGGGTCGGTCACCAACGCATTCAGGGTCGGCAGAAATCCCGCCAATGTCTTGCCAGCGCCCGTTGCAGCCACCAGCAAAGCATGCCGGTTTTGCGCAGCAGCCTCTAGCATATCCAACTGATGCCGCCGAGGCGACCAGCCTCGGGCGGTAAACCAGTCACGAATGATCGGGGAGAGCGTCACAAGGGCTTAATGCCCGACAGTTTCTCCGCGTTCCAGACCTGATGCTGCCAATTGTGCGTCTATTTGCGCCATCAACCGGTCAAGACCCGCTTCGCTGGACGCTTCGGCGCGGGCGACGAGCACATCTTGCGTATTCGATGCCCGCAGCAGCCACCAACCGTCCGGCGTATTAACGCGGGCGCCGTCGGTGTTGTTGACGTCAGCACCCTCTGCCGAAAGCCGAGCCAGAACCTCGTCAATAACGGCAAATTTGCGACTTTCGTCGACCTGGAACCGCATTTCGGGGGTGTTGATCATATCGGGCATCGCGCCGCGCAATTCGGTGACGCTTTTGCCGAGCTTCGCCGAAGCCGCCATCAAGCGGACGGCCGCGTAAATGGCATCGTCAAAGCCATAATATTCATGCTTGAAGAAGATATGCCCGCTCATCTCGCCTGCCAGCGGTGAACCTGTTTCCTTCATTTTGGATTTAATGAGGCTGTGGCCGGTTTTCCACATCAACGGGGTTCCGCCAAGTGCCGCGATCCGGTCATACAGCGCCTGCGACGCCTTGACGTCAGCGATGATCGTTGCGCCGGGAACGTCACGCAGGACATCTTCGGCATAGATTTGCATCAGTTGGTCGCCCCATATAATGCGGCCCTCGCCGTCAATCGCGCCGATCCGGTCGCCATCGCCGTCAAAAGCCACTCCGAAATCGAGTTTCTTTTCAGCGACAAGCCGCTGCAAATCGACCAGATTCTTGGGGTCGGTGGGATCGGGGTGGTGATTGGGAAACTGGCCATCCACATCCACAAACAGAAGATGATGTTCACCTGGCAACATCTTCACCAGCTTCTCAATCGCCGGTCCTGCCGCACCATTGCCAGCGTCCCAACCGATGCGGAATGGCTTATCCGGTGCAGCTTGCGCGACACGGGCGACATATTGGTCAAGGATATCGAGATGTTCCGAAGAGGCTGTTCCGGAAACCCAGTCGCCCGCCGCGGCCATAGCGCCCAGTTTCTGGATATCCGCGCCAAAAAACGGGCGGCCCTGCAGGACCATCTTGAAGCCATTGTAATTGGCGGGATTGTGGCTGCCGGTTATTTCAATGCCGCCGTCGACATCATCCAATATGGCCTCGGCATAATATAGCATCGGTGTGGGACCCATGCCGATGCGAACAACATCGACGCCGCAGTCATTCAAGCCACGCACCAATGCTTCTTCCAGCATGGGCGAGCTGACCCGACCGTCATAGCCGACCGCTGCTTTTTTGCCGCCAGCGCGGACGAGGCAGGTGCCGAACCCGCGGCCGATGGCATAAGCATCTTCGGCACCTAGGGTTTCGCCGATGATCCCGCGAATGTCATATTCACGAAGCGACGTCGGATGAAAAACATGGGTCACAGAAAACTCCCTTGAAAAATTTGCCGGACAATTAGCGTGATTTACTTTCCAAATCACTTAGCAAAAGGTCACGCGCTTCATTTAGTTCCCGCGCGCGCTCCGCACTGCCGCCGGTGTCGGGATGATTCTGCGTTATCAATGCGCGGTGGCGGCTGCGAATCTGCTCGGCTGTGTCAAAGCGCGATACGCCCAGCAGGAAACGGGCCTTGTCGATGCCATATTGCTCGCTCTGTTTGGCGCCTGTGCCAAACAAGCGCCAACTTAACCCCCGATACCATGTCACGGCAACGGCGATAGCTGCCACACCGATGAGGATACTGCCGCGCGCCGCAAGAAAGACACCCGCAAGTCCGAGCAGCAGCGGCAGTAACTGCTGCCGGTGCACTTTTCCCTTCCAGACCGCCCAACCAAGACCTGC
>ERZ795044.279-NODE-279-length-47330-cov-7.148768_pt1 | contig 47330 bp, 40 predicted proteins | sample MGYA00375128_ERZ795044 | MGnify/ENA primary metagenome ERZ795044 (study PRJEB30173, sample SAMN05720213) | anaerobic digester metagenome | isolation source: active sludge of municipal wastewater-treating anaerobic digesters | place: USA | collected 2014-12-22 ...
CCAATAGTTTTTGTGTCCTCTTTTTTTTAGGTCCGCTTCTAAATAATCATACATTTTTTCCATGCACTCAACAGACCAAGGTTGAAAGACTAGTGCTCCTTTTACTCCGTACCTAATATCGGCTAGTTCTGCTTTTTGTATAATTTCAGTAAACCATTCGCTAGGGTTAGTGTCATAACTAGGTAATTTTTCTATTGCCATTTTTAATCAATCCAAAATTCTATTTTCTAATAACAAAACTAACAACCTAAGAGGTTTTAAAGCTTAATTTTTGGGAACAGATTTACAAAGAGTTCCTATTACATTATTGCTTTCTATGTTTTCTATTTCTTTACTTGAAGTGACAAAGCAATCGCACCCATTTTTTGTTGCAATTGTTATTGCAGATAATTTGGATTCTATTCCTCCTCTTCCCCCTTTAGTGTTTTTAAGAATTGCTAGTTCACTAGTGTTATGAAATTCTTTTAATATTTCTCCACTTTTTCCAACAAGTCCTCCTTTTTCTGTAATTATAATTAATATGTCTGCTCTGATTTTTGTTGCAAGGAGGGACGCAAGTGAATCATTATCAGAAAATGATCCATTTTTTCGTAATTCTTCTGTTGCAACAACATCGTTTTCATTTATTATTGGAATTATTCCATGTTCAAACAAAAAATCAAAAGCGTTTTTGATATTGTTCAAACACTCTTTGTTCAAGAGGTCTTGTTGTGACAATAACACTTGTCCCACTTCAAGTCCAATATTTTCAAATCTTTTTTGATATTCGTGCATTAATTTTATTTGTCCAACAGCTGCGAGTCCTTGTTGTTCTTTTACAATTGTAGGAGTAAAATTTGTTGCTTTTTTTCCTAAACCAATTGCTCCGCTACTAACAATACAAATCCTCTTTCCACGCTTTGTAAGTTCTCCTACTTTAAGAGTAAGATTTGTTAGAAACTCTTTATCAATTTCCTCGTTTTTTATTATTGTATTTGTTCCAACTTTTATCATTACTAAATTATAATTATTAATATCAAATTCTCTATTTTTTTCCATTAAATTATTTTTCATTTTTTATTACCCCCTAGAAAATGATTTAGTTTTTTTTATTTTTTTGAAAAAATTGCCCTAAATTATTTTAGTATTTAATTAGGGCAATACGGGGAGAGGTGAAATTAATGAAGAGGATTTAAAAGAAACTTGAATAAGTCTAAAAAGTAATTTCAAATCCATACACTTAATGCTTTGTTCTTTATTAATAACAAATAACGAGTTTTTAGTGTAATAAATTACATACCTTATTTTGCTTATTTTATTAATTAAAATAATAATTTTGGTATTAAAAAAAGAAAGTGAAGGGATTTATTGTCCCTTCACAATTAATTTGTTTTATTCTAGTTCGTATACTACGCTTACTGTTGCGCTTACCGATACATCACTTGGTGTGATTGGTGTTGTTGCTTTTACTTCTTCTACTCCTGCACTCATAGCCATATCATAGTTCCTATAATTTGGTGTGTAGTAGTATGAGTTTTCACTTATACTATTTACTTTTCCAAGAGTTACTCCAAGTCCTGAAGCTATACTTTGTGCTTTTGTTTTAGCCATTTTTGCAGCATCAGTTAGTGCAGTTTGTTTTGCTGTTTCTTGTGCTTCTTTTGATAGACTAAATTGTATACTTGATACTCTGTTTGCTCCAGCACTTACTGCTGCATCAACTACACTTCCTGTTTTTGTTAAATCACTTAGAGTTACTTTTATTGAGTTTGTTGTTCTAAATCCTTTTGATACTTGTTTTGACCAACTATCTTCCCACTCAAATTCTTCATTAACTCCGTAGTGTGTTGTTTCTATTTGTGCGTCTTTCACTCCTGCATTTTTTAGTGCAGTTCTAACTTGTTCTGCGATCTTTGCGTTATCTTCTTGACTTACACTAGCAGTACTCGCAAGAGTTTCTACTGATAAGTAAATTTCTGCTTGATCTGGAGAAACAAGTTTTTCTACTGTTCCTGTAGCTGATAATGTTCTTTGTAACTCTTCCGGACTTCCAGTAGTTACCTTTATTTCATCAGGCAACTTTGGTACCATTAGAGTGGCTGCAAAAAAACCCACTAATAACAAAGCAACAATACCAACTGCGAAAACAATTGTATTATTGTTATTTCCTTCCTTCATAAAACCACCTCAAAATTGGTTTACTTGTTACTATTATTAAGGAATATTGATTTATAAAAGGAAATTCATTTACTTAGGGAAAAACCGAAATAAGAAAAAATGAATAAAATTAAATTTATAATAAAATTAAATTAAGCATGGGGGATGAGGGAATCCCACGCCAATTCCATTTGGCGAAAGGGGTTGCTATCTCTAAAGAGATAGCACGATTTTTTTAATGGGGGATGAGGGAATTGAACCCCCGCCTGACGCTCCCAAAGCGCCGATCATACCACTAGACTAATCCCCCGGCTTCTCAAATCTGACATGATGGCCCATTGCTCTGCAATGGCCCTGTTTAAGTTGATTAAAATATTTTCTCTCGTGAAAGCTTTTAATATTAGCTTTTTCACTTTTTTTCACTCTTTTTTTCCTTTTCGTCTCTTTTATCTATTTTTAGTTCAAGTTTGTTTTTAATGTAAAATATTCCAAGAAGTATAATCATCCAAATCCAGTTTATTGAAGGGTCTAAAAATATTCCTACTCCCATTATTAAAAAGAATTGAACACAAAGTCTAATCCAGTGTCGGTGTTTCATTTCTTCTTTATCTTTTATTTTAAGTAACCAAGAAATAAATAATACTATTGTTGCTATTAGGTTTGGTAATCCAATTAATGTAATAAACATGGCTAAAACAAATCCTGGTGCTAAATCGTCAGCAATATCTTCTGATATTTTTTCAACTCTTCCTGTTTTTCCTACCCAAACAAATAGGTAAAGTAGTATACATGAGTAGAGTAATCCAAACCAATCGCTTCCCCAAGGATTGAAAAAAGCAAACCCATAAATATACTGACTAAATATATCTAACATTAAAGTATTCATTTTTTTCACTAGTTAAATGTTTTTTTACTAATAATTCTTATATAATATAAGTTTTATATACTTAAAATGCTTTAGTTTTCTAAACAAAATCGGTTTTATTTATGGTTGATGAAGTTATTTTTACAAAGAGCCAATCAATGGGCCCTATACAAATAATTGATTTTGAGGATAGAAAAAAAGAAAATTTAAAAGTAGAAAAAGAAAATGATTTAGATTTAAGAGTGAGTGGAGAAAAAATTGAGGGAAGAGCAAAAACTGGAATAAAGGGTTTTGATGAATTAATTGAAGGTGGGTTTGAAAGAGAATCAATAGTTCTTTTAGTTGGTTCTGCAGGGACTGGAAAAACTCTTTTTGGGTTACAATTTCTCTATGAAGGCGTAACAAAGTTTGACGAACCTGGAGTATTTATTTCATTTGAAGAAGACAAAGAATCATTATACAAACACTCACTAAATTTTGGTTGGGATTTTAAAAAAATAGAAAACCAAAACAAATTCAAATTATTACAATTTAAACCACACCAAGTAACAGCAATACTAGAAGAAGGAGGGGGACAAATAAGAGACTCTCTTGCAGAAATTCAAGCAAAAAGAGTAGTAATTGATTCAATAACAGCTTATGGATTATTATTTAATGATGAATATAAAAGAAGAGAAAAAATATTAGAATTTTTTAATTTATTAAGAAAGTGGGGAGTAACTGCTGTAGTTGTTTGTGAAGATGATCCAGGAAAAATAGAAAAACAAGAAGGAAGTATAGGATTTATTAGTGATGCAATAGTTTCATTACATTACAAACACGATGAAGAAAAAGGGATAAGAATACACTCTTTAGAAGTACTAAAAATGAGGGGAACAAGACATACAAATAAGTTATGTGCAATAAATTTTGAAGATGATGAAGGAATAGTAGTTTACCCTGATGTAGAAGTATTCTAAAAAAAACTATTTTTAATTATTTTTTATTTAATTTTTCCAATTAATTAAATATTTTACTTAATTAAATATTTTACTTAATTAAATATTTTACTTAATTAAATATTTTACTTAATTTGATTAGATTAGTTTTTAAATTAATTTAGTGTTCTAATTCTATTGAAGAAATAAATACTTTTGAATAATCAAATGTTTTTCCACAAAATTGTTTTATTGTTTCAAGAATAGATTCGTTTATTGATTCCTTGATTGCAAATAAAATTAATGAATGATTTTGCAAACTTGTTTTATTTATAAAAATATAAAAAAATCTAGAAATATTTTTTTGAGAAGTGTGGATAGATAAATAGTTTATGGAGTCAAAAAAAATAAGAGTTTCTTTTTGGTTTTTTTTAAGAAATGTTTCAATAGCAATTTGAATTGCAGTTAAATTTGATGGATTATTTATATTATAGATTTGTTCTTTTTTTGTATAAATTAAATTTTTTTCATTTGAAACATTTACAATTAAAACATTTTCAGGTATTTCTTTTTGGAAAAAATTTTGATAATTTTGAGTAGAAATAAAAATGACTGGTGTTTTTTCTGCAATAAGTGTGTTAAGAGTAAAATTTATTGAAGGTTTTAGTTGTTTTTGGTTAAGTAAAACTAAAGTACTATTTTTTTTGAAATTACTTAAAACTTCTTTTAAAAAAGGAGTGTTATTTTTTGTAATATCCATATTTATCTGATCCAATAGTATTGTACTTTATTCATATTAATGGTATTTCTTTAATAAAAACCTTACATTAATTTATTCCTTTTATAAGGTTTAAATAGTTTCTATTAGTAATACTTAGTTTAATTAACTAGTTTTTTGAATAATCTTGGTATGAAATTAAAAAAAATTAAGGGTCAAACAACTATTGAGTTGTTGATTCTTTTATCCATATCCATGGTTGCGTTAACAATAATCTTTTCTATTTACATTGATCAATTAAACGCATCATATTCTAATCAAGATTTTTTTTTAGCAAAATCTAGTGTTCAAAAATTAGTTTCTTCGGCAAATGTGGTTTATTATTCTGGTGCTGGGTCTGAAATAAAAGTTGAATTTGAATTTCCAAGAGATACTGATTTTATTGAAACTGGTTTTTATGGGCCTGAAATTGTGGTTAAATTAAAAAACGGGCATAGTTATGTTGGTGGGGCAGATGTTAATGTCATTGGGAATTTTAAACCAAATAGTGGAAAAAATGTAGTTTATATGTTTTATGATGGTAATGTTGTAACAATTCATTATAATGATTTTGAAGTAAATAAACAAAATATTACTTCTTCTATAATTCAAGGTCAACAATTAATTACTGATTTTACAATAAGAAATAATACTCAAAAAATAATTAAATTTTATTTAGAGAAAAACTTTTCTCATGAAAAAATTTTATTAAATATTAATTCAAGTGAAACATTTGAAATACTTCCGGGAGAGATTAAAAAAGTTAATTTAGAGTTTTTATCAAATACAAGTTCTCAAGGGAATTATTCTGGTTTTATTTTAGTTAAAGGGCAAATTGATGATATTAATTTTTCAAAAAAAATTAATGTTGCTGTTGAAGTTTTGACAAAAAAAAGCGAATTAGTGATTTATCCAAAAATTACTTCTTTTAATATAAATTACCCAAATCAAGTTGTAAAATCATTTTCTGTCTGTAATAATTCGGTTTTAGATATTGTTATTGATTCATGGGGTTCAAATGGGTCAGTGGATAAAAATGCTTCCAAATTTATTGAATCTTTACCTAATTTTTACATAATTCCTTCTAAGGATTGCAATTTTTTTGATTTAACTTTTCAAATTGAGGAAGATACTATCAAAGGAATATACGATGGGAATTTCTTTATAATGTATAATGACTCAAATATAGTGTTTTCTGATATTTTTATCAATGTTGAATAGAAAAATCACTACTTTTTTCTATAATCTGTTTCTAAAAAACCTTTTTTAACTCAAAGTTTGTTATATATGCATGGTTTCTAGAAAAAATAATTCTATAAAATTCAATTTTTTTAAAAATTCTTCTGCTCAAACAACAATTGAAACTTTAATAATTTTCTCAGTTTCTTTATTAATATTAACAATTTTGTTGGGAATGATTTTTAATCAATTAGAATTGCAAAGAAATTTTGAACAACAAAAAATGGGTGAAGCATCTCTAAAAATACTTGCTTCTGAAATTAATGATGCATATTTTTTAGGTCCTGGAACTACAAAAACAATTATAATCAATATTCCTGAATTAACAAATTTTAGAAAATCTTTTATTTATCAAAATAATTTATTGTTAAATGTTGCAGGAACTGATTTGCTTCAAACAACAAGTCCAATAGTTAAGGGTAATTGGCCAAGAAATTCAGGAGAATATTCTTTTAAAATCACAGTATTTCCAGATTTTGTTTCATTAAATGCTGAAGTTTTGGATTTTTCTCCCGAAAAGATTCAAGAAAAAGTCCTTCAATCATCACAAAAACAAGTAAATTTAGTTATAACAAATAATTCTAATGAAGTAAAAAACTATTCATTCAACTTGACGACTCCAAACACAACAAAAGTTAATATAACTAATGGGTATGGTTCTAATTCTTTTTCTATTCTTCCTCTCCAATCAATCATAATTCCATTAACTTTATCTTGTGCTCCTGATTCTTCAGGAACTTATGTTAGTAGTTTAAACTTTGTGTCAGATGTAAGTTTTTCATATCCAATAATTTTAACTTGTGAATCAGGCCAAGAAAAATTATCAATTTTTCCTGGCACTAAAGAAATATCAAACCCAATAAATATAGAGAATACTGAAGCATTTTTAGTTTGTAATAATTCTTCTAATGATTTTTATATAAATTTAGGACTTATTGGGGATATAAATTCAGTTGCTTTAGTTGAAGACAATATTTTTATTGAAAAAAATTCTTGCTCTCAAATTGATTTAAATTTATTTTCTAAAAATGTTGGTTTGTATACTGGTCAATTAAAAATTTCTTCTTCGGGGGTTAGTTCATTTTCTAATGTTAATATAGATTTTTTTCTACCCCCTTTAAAATATTATTTTAAAACAGTTGAAGATAACAATTTGAATAATTGGTTTTCTTTTGGAAATAATGTGACTCAAAGAAGTAGTGATGGTGCTTGGGTGGCTACGGGAGAACTTGATTGGAACAAAGAAAAAGATTTTATTATGAATGGGGGGGATTGGGATCAAAATTTAATTGCTTATTATAAATTTAATTCAAAAAATCAAGTGAGTGAAAATTGGATGATTTTAGATTCTGTTAGGGGGAATGATGGGAATTTAATAAATGGTGCAGATCTTAACCAAAATGGGTTGTGGGATTCTAATGCTATTAAATTTGATGGAGTAAATCAATATGTTGAGGTTTTAGATAATATTGATTTGAAATTAAGTGATAAATTATCCGTATTTGTTTGGATTAATTCTAAGGATATTGATCAATTAACTCAAGGAATTATTGGAAAATATCAAGATGGTAAACGGGAATGGGATCTTAGAGTTTCTCAAGAAGGAATAAGCGAGCCTCAAGGAAAAATTTCTGTACAATTTGGAACTGAAACTGGATCATATTCAGGCAGGCAATATTCTACAGAATCTCACATAATTGAAAATGAATGGGTTTTTGTTGGTTTTACTTTTTCTGAAGGAGTTGTAAAGATTTATTTTAATGGGATTGAAGTCGCCTCAAGTTTGTTTGGTGGGAGTGTAATACCGATAACTATAAGTAATTTTGATGCGCCTTTAACAATTGGTCAAGATCAAGGATATTATTTTAATGGTTTAATTGATGAAGTTACTATTTGGGACAAAAATTTGTCTGATGTAGAAATTCTACAATTATATAATTCACATTTATCAGCAAAATTTATAGATAAAAATATTTTAGATGCTGGTATGGTAGTTGATTGGAATTCAATAAAAATCAATTCAGGTTTTGATTATGGCTTTGGAGAACTTGAAGGTGTGTCAAGTGTTGATCTTAACATATACTCTTGTAATGATATATTTTGTAGTCAAAAGACATCAAGTCAGTTTATTAGGGATTTGAATAGTGGTTTGTTTGTTCCAGTTTCTATAAATAATTCAAGATTTATTGGATTTGATGTCAATTTTAAATTGTTTGAAAAGTACTCTGCGTATGGTGATTATGTTTATGCAGGATCATTTTTAAAAGACATAAATATTGAATATCAATAAAAATAATAATTTAGGTAAAAAATAATAATTTAGGTAAAAAATAATAATTGGGTAAAAATAAGAATGTGATTTTTATGTTTAAAAAAATTAATAAAAAAAATTCTGGCCAAGTTTCAATGGAATTTATAGTTAGTGTAATAATGATTTTGATTATTTTTTTGTTTGGATTAATTATTTTCCAAGACAGGTCTGACTATAATTCACTAAAATTCATAAATTGGGAATCTGAATTAATTGCAAATAGGATTGCTAGAAATATTAATAATGTTTATTTGAGTGATGAAAATATTTTTATTTTGGATTATATTTATTGGGATAATAAAAATTACAAAGTTTTAGTTTTTGATTCGACAGTATCAGTTTTTCATGATTTTGGTTATGCAGATGTTCCCATTTTTGCTAATGTTGATTTGAGAGTAGAAGATTTTAATGGTCCAGTAATTTTTGAGAAAAAAGATAATTTAGTAATTGTGAGGTATCCTTAATGAAAAAAACATTTAAAAAAATTAATTTGCGTGGTCAATTTTTTTCTCCAGATATGATTATTGCAATTTTTATTTTTGTTGTTGCTATTAGTTTCTTTTTTATTTCTTCTGAAAATATTAATCAACAAATATCTGTTCTTGAAGAGAGAAAAAGAATTGATGAAGTAGCACACTCAACAATGAATTTTTTATTATACTCTCCGGGGATACCAAGTAATTGGGAATCAAAAGAATTTAGTGATGTAAATTTTTTTGGACTTGTAACTGAAAGAAATAAAATTTCTCAAGAAAAAATTAATTCGTTTGTATCTTTTTTTAATAATAATTATGATGATTCTAAAAAAAAATTGGGGCTTAGGGGCTTTGATTTAAAACTAAGTGTAATAGATTCTCAAAACAATGTTATTTTTTCAGCAGGTCAAGAAAAATCGAATCCTTACAAAGTATTGTATTATGATAAAATTGCTTATTATTTAGATGAAATTGTTATTGTTAGGGGAGAGTTTTATTATGATAATTAATAACAAAGGGTTGTTTATTTCTACAGATTCTTTTGTTGGTTTAACTTTAGTGTTTATTCTTATTCTAACTTCCCTTATTTTTTTATCACAAGTTTCCTTTAATTCTTGGAATTCAATTGATTTAATTAGTGCTACAAGAGATCTTTCTTCAGTTTTGGAAAAAACCACTGTTTTGGAAAATTCGATTAAGCAAAATTCTTCCGAATTAATTTCATCAACTTTAATTTCAACTCCAATTTCTTTTTGTTTTGAGGTAACTATATTTAATAGTAATGATTTGGATCTTCCAATTATTTCAACAATAAAACCAGGGTGTGTAAAATATTCTAATGAAATTAGTTCTGTTGAAAGAACTATTGTTTTAAATCAAAATAATGATTTAGAGTTTTATATTGCAAGAGTTAGTGGGTGGTTTGAGTGAATTTTAATTTTTTTAGATCTAAAAAAGGTTTCTTTTTTACATTTTCTGTAATTTTATTTGTTTCAACTCTTGTTTTTTTAACACAAGGATTTTCAACAAAAAATGTTCTTGAAGAAAGATACATAATTTCTTCTTACAGACCAAGTGTTATTTCATTTATTAGTGATGATATTGCTTTTGATTTAAAAAAAATATTAGGGTTTGAAACAAATTTACATTTTAATGATTTTGACATGAATATATATTTGTCTGATTCTATTTCAAAAGAAGTATATTTAGTTGATTTAATTAATAATTACTCTGATTTTTTATCAGAAATATATTTTAAGAGAACTCAAGGAAGTAAGATAATTAATTTTTCTTCAGCAAAAGATGGTAATTATGAAATTTTTTATGGTAGTGATTTTATTTATTATAACAATTATGACACTAATTCAATAAAATTTATTTCAAACAATAATAAACTTAATATTGTTGATTTGAATATTTATTTTAAAAAACCATTAATTAATTACTCTTGGGTTCCAAATAAAACTGGAGTTTTATCAGAAATAAAAATTATTTACTTTGGGGATTATAATTATTTTGAAATAATTGATGAGTTTAATCCTTCAGAATCATCTTCTTTAGTTTTAGAGTTTGATGAAGGGGTTGTTGATATTAATTTTGGTTTAGTTGACTCTAAATATTCTTCTTTACTTATTGACTCTAAAATAAAGTCAAAAATAGATTTTACTTTTAATAATAATTATGATTTTGATAAAAATGAACTTCCAATAAATTTTAATTCTGTTTTTTCAATAATTCTTCCTGATGTTGAATCAAGTTCATTAATTAATTTAAGAAAATAAAAAATAATTTAAAAATTAATTTTTTTAGTATTATTCTTTATTTTTAAAAAAAGTTTTTTGTCAGCAAGTACTTATTTTTTTGCTGACAAAAAATAAATTTAGTTACAGTTTCCTGATAAGTCCGCTGGAGCTAGTTGTCTTAATGTTAAACTATTTCTATTGTAATCAATGTATATTTCTTCTTTTAGGAAAGAATATTTTTCTCCCGCAGAGCAGTCATTATCTAGTGTGATTATTATTGTTTGGCTTGGTCCGACATTTCTAAATGGTGTGCTATTACAATCTTCCTCAGAAGGTCCTAAACACATTTTATTGAATTGTAGGGTGTCAGCAGTTAGATTTTTTAGAGCTATAGATAAAGTACCATTATTTGTACTTGAATTTGTTAATGACCAAGGAGAAGCCATTTTCCAAGATCCTTCAGCAGTACTATCGCCTATTCCTCCAAAGTTTTCTAGTATTTGTAATAATAATCCAACAACTACTAAAGCAATAACTACTACTATCGCAATTATTACTAAGTATTCAATTGTTCCTTGTCCTCGTTTATTCATTTTAATACCTCCCTTTTTAGTTAAATCTTGATGAATTAACATTATTTTAGTATATAAATCTTTTTATATTGCTTAGTGCTATCCAAATGTCCCAATAAGTGAACCCACTGCTTGTATTAAAATATTAAATATAATTATTCCTGATATGGCTATTAGAGGGGCATATTTGATTCCTTCGCGTATTTTTCCTCCTCCAAGTACTCCAATGAATGTACTTGCAAGGAATGCGTTTACTATTATTATTATATGTCCCATTGTTATCATAAAATCAGGAGTTATTGTTACTCCTGTTCCTATCATTTGCATTCCTGGGTTTATCCCACTATTGTTTGAACTAAAACCGCTGGTTTGTTCTTGAATTGAACCAAGTATTGTTAGAAATTGAACACTAACTGCAAGTAACATTGGTGAAGCTATTACAACTACAAAGATTATGAATAAACTATACATTCTTGTCGAGGTAATTAATTCTTTTTTTAATTGATTTGTTTGTTTTATGTCATTCGCACTTGTTTCAATTAATTGTGCAAGTTTTCCTCCTGATCTTAGGGCTTGGGAAAAAAACTTTGTCGTATCTGCAAGTATTTTTGAATCTATTCTTAGAGCAATTTTTTTTAGTGCATCGGAAAATGATTCTATTCCTAAACTTTTTTGAGTAGCAATTTGTATTTCTTCACTTAGTGGACCAAATTCTGGTCGAACAGCTGAACGAAATGCGTAAAATGGAGTCATTCCACTTTTTAGATTGTTTCCAACAAGATACAAAAAATCTGGTAAAATATTTTCAACCATTTTTTTTCTTCCATCAATAACATAAGATAAGTGTAGGTAAAATAAAATTAGAGTCCCAAAAAAACCCACTAATCCAAATAAAATCATTAAAGCTAAATTAATATTCGGTGGGAAATATATGTTCGCATTAAAAAAATTATTCAGTATTGGGAAAAGGCTAAAGGGAACTAAAAAACCAATCATTCCTACTAGTAGTGAAAAAAATATTCTCACTCCTATCCATCTTCTTTCATTATCTTTTGAGCCAGCATATCTTAACCATGGTTTTATTTTTTCTTCAAGAATTTTTCTTGAAACAATTATTGATGATAAAATATATACTCTTTCTAAAATCATTTTATCACCTTTGGAACTTTTGCTCTTACAAATAAAATAAGGACTCCTTGAACTAAAAATGCAATTAATACTATTAATACAACTGCATTTTGTCCTATTCCACCACCACTAATTGAAGATGCTATTACAAGGAAAGTTACTCCTAAGGAAGGTAATGCAGCTGCAACAATTAAGTAAACAAGTGTCCACAAATTTAGTTCAGCCGAATAACGTTTTATTGATTCTCTTTGTTGTTCTACAAGGGATTCTACTTGGGAGTGTAGTGCGTTTGTTAAAGATCCACCGCTTTTTAGAGTTGTTACTATTTGCCAAATTGTTTTTTTAAGAATTTCTGATTTAGTTTTGAATGCAAGTTTTTCAAGTGCTTCAGTTTCACTCATTCCAGAATTAATATCTTTTATTACAAGTTCAAATTCTTTTGATACTTGTCCATAATTTGACTTTGATATTGATTTTATTGTTTCAAATAAACTTGTTCCTGAACTTATTTGAATAAGCATTGTTCTTAATGCAAATAACAAATCTTGTTCTATTAGTCCTGCTAGTTGTTTTGATGCTATTTTTGGGTAAAATAAATGAAAAAATAGTGCTCCAAAAAAAGACATTATTGAAAAAATAAGCATTATTGAAATAGTTGTTGAATTAATTGCTTTTGTTATAATTACTCCAAACATTAATCCAATAAATAAAAAAACAAAGGCATAAATTATTGCAGAAAGTATTGATGCTAAGCAATAAGCTTCTGCAGAATAGTGAATATTTGATTTTTGTAAATCATATTTTATTTCGAAAAAAACTTTTGAAATGAATCTTCCTATTGATTTTAATGAGTCAGGAGCAGATTCAGCTTTTTCAACCGGGAAAAGCATCATTAATGGATTTTTGTTCATCAAATTACCTTTTTTATAAATGTTTTTCATCAATTATTTTTCTCACTTCTTCAAGAGAAGTATTATTTTTTGCAAGTTTTTTTATTGTTGAAGGGTAGGAGTAAAACATTTTTACTATGTATCCTATGTCATTTAGTTCTGTTAAATTAATATTTTTTAACCATTCCAAAATATTTTTTCTTTCAAGAATTTCTTTATTTATTTCTTCTTCAGTCATTCCTGTGTGAGTATTTAGTACTGTAATTAGTTTTGTTGGTTTATTTAAATTTTCCCAACTATCAGTTCTTGGTGACCATTTGTAAATAGTGTTTACTTGTAACCCTTGTCCCGTACTTGTTTTTTCAATTTCTGCAATTTCATAAGTTCTTCTTTTATTTGTTTTTCTATCACGATATTGAACAACAATTAAATCAATTAATTCAATTTGCATTAATGGAATACTAATTGGGGGTTCTGCCAGTCTTCTTAACACTTGGTAACTTGAGTTTGCGTGAATTGTAGAATAAATACTGTGTCCTGTTTCAATTGCTTCCATTAGTACTTCTGCTTCTTTTTTTCTTCTAATTTCTCCAACAATTATTCTGTCCGGTCTCATTCTTAGTGAGGTTATCATTAAGTCAAGCATTGTTACTTCTCCTAATCCTTCGGGGTTAGGAGATCTTGTAACTAGTGGGATCCAGTTCCATTCTAAGTACTTTGGTAATACTATTTCTCTTACATCTTCAATTGAAATTATTCTGTGGTAAGTTGGTACAAGTGCAAGCATTGAGTTTAATGCACTTGTTTTTCCACTTGCTGTTCCCCCTGCAATTAGTATGTTCATTTCATATTGCATTGCAAGCCATAGTGTTGCCGCCATTTCTGAGTTCATGGTGTGTGCACGACCAATAAAATCAATTATAGTCCAAGGTTTTCTTGCAAATCTTCTAATAGTGATAGTGTTTCCTTCAGAAGAAATTGGTGAAAGAGTAGCATTTACACGATCACCTGATAATAAGTGTGCATCAAGAATGGGGGTAAGGTTAGTGATTTCTCTTCCTATTTTCCTCCCAATTTGGGATGCATAATTTAAAATTTCTTCTTCATCTCCTGGAAGCATGTTTGTTTTTAACCAACCGTGAATTCTATGGTAAACAGAGATTGGAGTTTTTGCTGAGTTAATTGCAATTTCTTCAAGCATTTCATCTCCAATAAGTATTTCTATTTCTCCAAGTCCATACATTTCGTGCAGTATTACTCCGCTGAGTATGTTTAATAGTTCTTCTTTAGTGTTAGGAAAGTATTGTCCTATTTTTTTTCTTGATTCTTCAAAAAATCTTTCTTTTAATTTTTGGGCTTTTTTAGGATCAATAATTTCATCTAGTTCAATTGGCATTGATTCAGCAATATCTGTTTTTATATATTCTAAGTATCTTTTTGTATAATTTCCAATAGAAAAAATTTCTATATTGTAAACTTTTCGATTTTCTTCTTTTGATAGTATTATTGATATTTTTGCAGGAACATTATCTACAAGTAAATTGTACTCTTCAATCACTTTTCCTTCAGGTTTTTTTGTTAATCGTGCTGGTACTGCTTTTTTTAGAATAATAGTTGGTTTTTTGTTTAAACTAGTAGGGTAATCTAATTCAATTATTCCTTCTTCTTCAAATGCTTTAGCAATTTTTTCAATTAGTTGATAATCTAGTTTTGTATATTTTGATAATTCATCTAAATCAACTTTTTTATATGATTCAATTAATTCAAAAATTTCATCAATTGGGGTTTTAAAATTTTCATTAGTTAAAATAATTTTTTCATTTAAATTTTCCATTTTAACTTCGTCTAAATCTCTTTCCTCTTTGAAAACACTTTCACTTTCTTCTTTATTTATTTCTCCTTTTTCTTCAGGTTCTTTTTTAATTTTGTTAGTTCTTGGCCATTTTAATAAATCATTTTCTTTATTTTCAAAATCGCCTTGGTTTGGTTCTTCAATTATTTCTCTTTTTAACCATTCAAGATCTTTTTGATCATTTTTTCTTGGTTCAAAAAAAGGATTTGTTTTTGTTTCTATTTTACTTTCTTTTTCATTAGATTTTATCATTGTTTCTTGATTTGAGTTGATTTCTATTTTTTCTTCAGATATTTTTTCATTTACTGTTTCTTCTTTTTCTTCAGTATTTATTTTTTTATCATTTTGTTCAGTCTTTTTTTGATTAATTTCAGTCATTTCTTTTAATTTATCTAATGAACTTTTTTTATTATTTTTTTTAACTAAATCATTGTTTCTTTTTTCTTGGTCAAAAGGCAATTCTTCTGTTTTTTCTAATTTTTTTAATATTTCTTCTTTTTGTTTAAATAATTCACTTTCTTTGTTTTTTATTTCTTCATTTTTTTGATTTTGGTTTGAAATGTTTTCTTTAGGGGGGTTTTTCTCAGTAGTGTTAGTTTTTTCTGTCATTTTTTCTTTTAATTGTTTAAAGTAAGTGTTTGTATTTGAAATTTGATCATTTTCTGTCATAAAAAAACCTTTTTTGTCTTTTAATTAGTAGTTCTTTCTTATTTAATAACTTGTCTTATAATATTTACTAATATTTTTTGTTTATTTTTTAAGAGTAATTCTTTAATATATCTTAATTACAATATTGAACAGATGTATGATTCTAGTCTTGATAAGTTAAAAAAAATACTTGAACAAAAGACTGCAACTAGTGAAGGATTTGATTTAAAAAGTCAAGAAAAGCGATTTGATGAATTAAATTTTTTATTATCTAAAGAAAAAAAGGTTGTTGACGAGTTAAAAAAGCAAATAAATTTTTCTAATGTGTCACAAGTTCTTCTTGGTTGCGATGCTTTGAATAATAAAGACGTTTATTTAAGTTTAATTAAATTTGCTATTGAATCAAAAAAAATTCCAATTTTTGTTTTAACTACAACAAATTATAATCAATTTTTTTCATATTTAAGTGAAAATCAAATTGATTCTAATAAAATTCTTGTAATTGATACGGTTTCAAAAAACATATCTAAAATTAATGAGACTGATTATTTATTTTTTGTTGATTCTTTAAGAAATTTAACACAATTACAAATTAAGATAATAAAGATATTTGAAATATCAAAACTTAATGTTAGTGATTTTGTATTGATTTTTGATTCTGTTGATGTTTTATCCTTATATCATGATGAACAAATAATACTAAAATTTGTTTATTCCTTAACAAAAATATTACATAAGAATTCTGTTTTTGGGGTTTTTTTGTCTAGTAATAGGTTATTTTCACCAAGGTTGGCTCAATTTTTTGATGATTTTGTTGAAATAAAAAAAATTTAAAGAATTTGATAAATTTAATTAAATTTAGGGTTAGAAACCTATTAATACCTCTTTATTAATTATTTTAGCATGGCTTCCCCAACAAATTTTATTTCAAGAAGAAAAGTAATTTATCCTTTTTTTGTTGTTGTTTTTTGTATAGTTATTTTAGTACTATTTTATTTGTATTTTTTTTCAGAACCTTTGAGGGTTTTTGAATCTTCAATTTCTGTTGCGGGAGAAGATTTGGTTTTAAATATTGGGGTTGAAAATATCTCAAATCATATTGTTAAAGATATTCAAGTAGTTATTGGTAGTGGGGTTGATAAAAAAATTGCTTTACTAAAACCAAAAGATAATTTTCTTTCCCCTGGAGAAAAGTACACTACAATAATCAAATTTCCATTAATTGATTCAAATTTTTATGAAGTTAATATTCAATCTCCATTTATTAGGGATTTAAAGTTACTTTTTGAAATTGAGGAATCTACTTTAAGACCTGTTAAGGCGGAAGTTTTTATTCCTTCAAAAATGGTTGTTGGTAAAAAATATGATATTGTTTATAAACTTTGTAATATTTCAAACAATCACTTATTTGAAGTTTCTTGGCTTGAAACTGTTGACAATAAGTATTTTTCAGGAGATTATTTTCTAAAAACAATTTCTTTAAATGTGGATGAATGCATAAACTTATATTCCACATTGACTCCAATTAGTTCCGGTGACACAAGGATTTCTTTTTTATTAAAAGTTGGTTCCCTTGAACAAAAACTTTCCAAGGAAATAGAAATTTTGAATGAATAGGGTTGTTTTTTATGAATAATGAATCAATAATTCAAGTTATTCAAAAAATGGTTCAAGAGGGGCAATCAAGGGAGAAAATTATTTCTTCACTTAGGGATCTTGGTGTTAATGATGAACAGGCAAAAAAGTTATTGTTAATTGCTGAAGCAGATACTTTTACTTTATTAAAAAAAGAAATTGGAGTAATGGTTAGAGAAGAGTTTATGAAAAATAAATCAGATTTTGATGATTTGATTCATGAAGAGTTAAAAAAAATTGAGCGTGATGAAGAGGATAGGGTTCAAAAAGTTGCAAGAACACAACTTAGTAAAGTTGAAGAAGATGTTTTAGGTAAAACAAGGTCTTTTGAAGAAAGAGTTAATCAAACAATTAATTCTTCTCAAAAAAGTGTGGGGATGGTTAAAATTTCACTTGATTCTATTAATGAAAAATTATCTCAAGTTGAACTTGATGTTGAACAATTAAAAGTTCATAAATTTAGAAAAAAATCTATGCTTTTTTCTTATATTTTGCTTGGTCTTGGAGCAATATTATTAATTTTTTCAATATTTTTATTTATGTTTAGGTTGAATCAATTAGATATCCAACAAATGCTTTTAATCGGAATAATGATTATTGCAAGTATTACTCTTATGTTTGCTTCAATAGTTGGATAGGTTATTATTAATTTTTTATGAGGGGTATCATTTTTTTGATTATTTATTATTTTTATTAAAATTTTAATGCTTTTTTTATTATTTTATACTATTTTTTTGTGATTTTTTGCAATAACCAATGCCTTTATATTTTATCCGTTTTAGGTATTATTTACTAATTTAATAGGGTGTTTTGGGGTTATTTGTATGATTGAAGAAGAAGTAAGAACTGCAGAAGTAAGTGAAATGGATGCAGATGGGGTGGAAGTTTCTGATGGGGTTGAAGAAACAACCTCTATTGATAATGACAGTAAATTGCCTTTTCCAAGGGCTACAATCACTAATCTTATTAGAAAAAATGTTTCAAAAGGGAAACAAATTAAGGGAACTGTTAAGGATGAAATGAATCTTTGGGTCGCTTCTTTAATTGAGAAAATAACTAAAAAAATGGATTCTCAACCCTATACTTACGTTAATTATGAGATGTTAAAAGAAGCTGTGGGTCCTTATGAAGGAATGAAGAACTTGAATGAACAAAGAACTGAACTTTTAACTAAAATAAATTTAATCAAAACTCAATGTGATGAAGTTATTGCAAAAATAGATACTGATGCAAAATCAAAAACTGCTTCGTTAAATATTAATACTGATGATTTGCCTTTTCCAAAAGCTACAATTACTAATAAAATTAGAAAAAATCTTTCAGAAGGAAAAACAATTAAAGGTCCAGTAAAAAAAGGATTAAATGTTTGGCTTGGAGGAATAGTTGAAAGAGTATCTAAAAAAATGGATTCATACAATTATCCTTATATTGATAGAAGTATGTTTAAAGAAGCAATAGAACCCTATGATGCTATTACTGAAATCGAACTTGAAAAAGAAAGAATAATTCAACAAATGCAATCAATGAAAACAGCATGTGATATTCTATCTTCAGAAATAGAAAGAAAATTTAAATTGTAAAAAAATTGATATAAAAATAATAATTTTTTTATTAATTTATTTTTTATATTTTGTTTTTATAATTTAATTTCTAATTTTTCTCTAATTTTTTTAGCAACTACTCCATGTGGGTTAAAGAAAAGAAAGCTTTCGATTTGCCCAATGTTTTTTGTTTTATTATTTTCTTTTAGAGTGGCTTTTTCAAAATCAATTATTACTGGAAAAAATTTTCTTTCACCATTTAATATTTTTTCTTGTATTAAAATATTTTTGCCAACTTGGAGTTGATTGTGACTTAAATTTATTTTATCAAGTGCTAATAATTGTTTATATAATTCTTTTATTAATTCATAAAGTTCTTTTTTAGTAATGGTGTCAAATTTTTTATCTAAAACAAAATCAAAAAGTTTTTCTCCATTAATGTGTTCCATTATTACATAGTTTTTTTCAAAATTAATTTCTGATAATTTTGGTCCAACATTAATACTATTTGCAAGTTGTAGCATTTTTCCTTCACGTTCTGCAAGATCTTTTCTTGGGGATTTTTCTCTAACTTCCTTAAGAACTAACTTGTCCTCTTCTTCATTTTCAATTAACCAGATGTAAGAACTCCACCCTTTAGAAAGTTGGACTATTTTTTTAAATTTCATAAAAATTTCCTTTTTTGATTTAATTGTTAGTGATGTGTTTTAATTAAATGGGTGTTCGTTTTCTATTTTTTTTATTTTAAGTTTTGTTTGTGTTTCTTCACTAGCATGTTTATTTTTTAGAGTGGTTTTAAGAAAACTTCCTGTTGGTGTAAGAGAAATGAGGAGTTCTTTTTGTTTTACTTCCATTTCAATTAAGTTCTTTTCTTTAAGTTTTTTTAAATTATAAAACAATCCTGATTTTAGTTGTTTCATTTTATCAGAGTTTAGTTTAATGTTTCTATTTTTTGCAAATTCTTTTGTTAATTGGGTAAAAGATTTTTGATTTTTATCTAAAATCATAATTAATTCTTTTTGTTTTTTTGCAGGGAGAGCAATTTTGCTTAGATTTATTGAAGGTAAGTCAACAAGTGCACGAGCTCCTGTTGTAATTATTTCTCCAGGGTGAGTGTATTGGGTTGGTATTACATAAAATAATTTTATTGGGTAGTATTGTGCTGCAAGCATCATTGACATTTTTAGAATGGTTGTTCCTGAAGAAATATTAACAGTGATGTCATCATATTCTTTAGTTAATTTTTCAAGGAGCGTGGTTGTTTTTTCAATACATTCTTCAAGGTTATGAAAATCAAATAAAATTATTTCATAATCAATTATTTGTTTTAGTGATTCTCCAATTTTTTCAGCAATGCTTGTAGTTGCTTCTCCCCATTTTTTATCATGAGATTTTTGTGAGTCGGAAGAAATGAAAATTACTTTGTTTGCTGGTTTTTGTTTAATACCATAAATGAATCTGTCATACTCCCAACCCATTAAAATAACTTGGACTGTTTTCATACAAAATCACCAAAACTTATACTAATTAAATAAAGTTTTTAAAAAACCTTTATTAAAATATTTTTAAATCATGTTAATTAATTTTTAATATATAAAATATTTTTTCAATAATCCTTTTATATATATCTAAACATATTATTGAATGGAAAAATTTTTGGATTTTAACTTTAGAAACATTAGTGTTCTTGATCTAAAAAACCCTGCTTTTTGTGAGTTATCTTCCGCTTCAGTTAGGGAGCAAGTTATTTCTTTAATCGGGTTTCAACCAGGATTGTCTTGTATTCAATTAACAAAAATAATTAACTCTTTGAGAGAAAAAAAAGTAACTAATCAAGCAGTTTTTCATTTATTAAATGAACTTGCAATTGATGGGGTTTTACTTAAGAAGGACAAGAAGTATTTTGTTAATCTTGAGTGGATCTCTAAATTAAAAAATGCTATTAGTGAAATTGAAGAAAAATCAATTCTTTCTCATGAACAAACAATTATTCTTTGTTAATTTTTTTAGTAGTTGTTGTTTTGTTTTAGTTTGTTAGTTTTTTCATTATATTTTTTTGTGCTTATTTTTAATGCTTTTTTTCTCGTTCCATAAGCTTTATATTCCTTTTTTTGAAGTATTACTTTAGTGTTGACTAATTGTTTTGAATTATTTTTACTAAGGGGGATATAGTATGGCTGAAAATGGACAAGATAATGCTTTCATGGGTGAAGGCACTAAAAGAACAAGGGGAAAGGATGCTCAAAGAATGAATATTTTAATTGCAAGAGCTGTGGCTCAAGCAGTGAAAACAACTCTTGGTCCTAAAGGAATGGACAAAATGATTGTGGATGATTTAGGGGATGTTACTATCTCAAATGATGGTGCGACTATTTTATCAGAAATGGCAATAGAGCACCCTGTTGGAAAAATGATGGTTGATGTTGCAAAAACGCAAGATAAAGAAGTTGGAGACGGAACAACTTCAGCAGTAGTACTAGCAGGAACTTTTTTAGAAAAAGCAGAAAAATTACTTGATGATTCAATTCACCCAAGTGTAATAATTAATGGGTATAGAATTGCTGCGCAGAAATCAAAAGAATTTTATTCAGAAATAGCTGATCCAATTGATTTTGTTGATAAAAAATTAATTAGAACAGTAGCACTAACTTCAATGACGGGAAAAGCTGCAGAATCAGCAGAAGTTTTAGCTGATATAGTAGTTGACGCTGTTACTTCAGTAGTTGATGCTGATGGAAAAAAAATGGTTATTAACGAAGATAATATAAAACTTGAAAAAAAAACCGGAGGATCACTTAAAGACACTCAACTTGTTAGTGGAATTGTAATTGATAAAGAAATTGTTCACACTGGGATGCCAAGAAGTGTAAGTGAAGCAAAAATTGCATTACTTGATTTAGCTCTTGAAGTAAGAGAACCCGAAAATGATGCAAAAATAGAAATCAACACTCCTGAACAACTTCAAGCATTTATTGATGAAGAAGAAAAACAACTAAAACAAATGGTTGTACAAATAAAAAACTCTGGAGCAAATGTGGTATTTACTCAAAAAGGAATTGATGACCTTGCACAACACTATTTAGCTAAAGAAAAAATAATTGCTGTAAGAAGAGTAAAAAAATCTGATATGGATGCACTTGCTCGAGCGACAGGAGCAACTACAGTTACAAGCATTAAAGAATTAAATTCAAAAGATTTGGGATATGCTGGAAAAGTATTGGAAAAAAAAGTTTCTGGAGACAACATGGTGTTTGTTGAAGGATGCAAAAACCCAAAAAGTGTTTCAATATTAATTAGAGGGGGAACAGAACACGTAGTTGACGAAGCTGAACGCGCTTTAGTTGATTCAATTGGAGCTGTTTCTTCAGCTATTGAAGTAGGAAAAATACTTGTTGGTGCGGGTTCTTGCGAAATAGAAGTTGCGATGAGACTAAGAGATTATGCAAAAACTGTTGGAGGAAGAGAACAACTTGCAATAGAAGCTTTTGCTGAAGCACTAGAAATAATTCCTAGAACTTTAGCAGAAACAGCTGGAATGGACCCAATAGATACTCTTGTTACACTAAGAAGTATGCACACAAAAAAAGACGGAAAATATGTTGGAGTAAATGTTTTCAAATCAAAAGTAGAGGATATGAAAAATGCTAAAGTTCTTGAACCACTTAAAGTAAAAACACAAGCAATAGATTCAGCAAGTGAAGTATCAGAAATGATACTAAGAATTGATGATATTATTTTAGGATCATCAAAAGGAAAAATGCAACCAGGAATGGGTGGAATGGGGCCAAATGGAATGGAAATGTAATTTAGGGCCTAAAAAACAATTAACAAATAGTTGGACTATTAAATTGTCCAACTATTCTAATTTTTTTAATAAAAATAAATAAAAAATGTAACACAATTTATTGGACAATTTTAAAATGCTTTTTATTTTTTGATTTTTAATTTTTAGTCTTTTATTTTTAGTTCATAATTTTTAAATTGAAGTTTTAAATTTAATTATTTTTTAAGTCTTGATTAATTTTTTGTTTTTTTCTTTTGACAATATTGTTTTTATTCTCTTCTTTTCTATTTAATTCATGGTTTTGAAAAAAAAGTCTTCTAAAAAAGTAGTTCAAAAAAAGAAAAAAGTTCTTTCAAAGAAAACTCTAAAAAAGAAAGGACTTGTTTTTGTAATAACTGGCCCTTCAGGGGTGGGAAAAACTACTATTGCTGAAAATGTAATGAAGGATCTAAAAAATAAATTCAAAAGAGTAATAACTTGTACAACAAGAGCTCCACGTGTCGGAGAAAAAAACAATGTTGATTATCATTTTTTATCAAAAAATGAGTTTGAAAAATTATTGAAAAAAAATGCTTTTTTTGAGTGGGCAAAAGTGTATGACAATTATTATGGATCACTAAAAAAAGAAATTAATGCTGTCACAAATTCAGGAAAAAATGTTTTACTTGTAACTGATAATCAAGGAGCAATTTCAATTCAAGAAAAAAACAAAGGAGTAATAACAATTTTTATTAAACCTCCAACAATTGATGACTTGCGGGCTCGACTTGAAAAAAGAGGAAAAGATAGTAAAGAAGTAATTGATAAAAGAATTTCAGTCGCAGAGGCAGAAATAATTCAAATGGGTTTATTCAATTTTGTAGTAGTAAATGATGTGTTAAGCGACGCGATAGCAGAAACAAAAGATATTATTTTAGTTAGATCAAAAAAAGTTTTAGAAAAAATAAAAAAATGATTTTTAAAAAACGATTTAATTAATTTTTTTATGATGTTTTTTATATAAATTAAAAAAAATAGTTTTTTTTAAAAATTAAAAACAATTAAATACAATAAAATTCAATATATTGTAATAAAAGTGTTTATTGAAGTGTGATTTTTATGATGGAAATTGTTTCAGAAGTTTTTACAAATACTTATACTGCTTTTGTTAATTCAATCCCTATGCTTACTTTTGTTTTTGTTTTAATTATTGTTGGTTACTTGTTTGGACTTCTTGTAAAATTTTTAGCAATTAGTTTACTAAAATATGTCGGGCTTGATGATTGGTTTGAGAATCAAAACCTTCTAGCAGCACTTGGTAATAAGGATTTATCAGAAATAATTGGGTCAATTCTAAAATGGTACGTGTTTTTTATTTTCCTAAAACAAGCAGTTGAATTAATTAATTTGTTTACAATAAAAGAAATGCTTGGTTTTTGGATAAGTTTTATTTTAACATTAATTGCAGCATTTGTTGTTCTTGTTCTTGGAATGATTGTTGGTAGGTATGTTAGGAATGCAGTGGAGGCAACAAAAGTTGCTATGAAAAAAATGTTGGGATTAGTTTTAGAATTAATGATAGTGTATGTAGCATTTGTAATGGGAATTAAAATGATTGGGCTTCCAACTCAATTACTTGAATACACTTTCTTAATTGCTGTTTTTGGAGCAGTATTTGCAGTAAGTTTAATGCTTGGAATTGGATTTGGTTTAGCACTAAAAGATGAAGCAAAAACAATAGTAAAAGAAGTAAAAAAGAAAAAATAATACTTTTCTCATAAACCTGCATTAACCCCCTATTTTTTAAATCCTATTATTTACTCATTAATTATGAATTCTAGAAGGGATTTAGCCATACTCAAATAAGTTCTACTATTTATCACATTTAACTAAATTCACAATTTTTTTAACAATTTCTTTAATTAAGTTCTTTTTTAAATCTTCATTTTCTAGAATTATTAGGAGTGAGTTAAAAAATTAGTTAAAAACTAATTGAATTTTTGGACGATTAGCTCAGCCTGGTTAGAGCATTAGTCTTATACACTAGGGGTCAGCGGTTCAAATCCGCTATCGTCCACTTAATTTTAAAAAATTAAAAATTAAATTTGGGTTTTGTGAGAAATATGTCAAGGTTTGAAGTAGAAAAAAAGATTTCCGATTTCTGGGAAGAAAACAAATTCTTTGAAAAATCTGTTTCAATGAGACCAATTGATAAGCAATATGTTTTCTATGATGGTCCACCTTTTGCAACAGGTCTTCCTCATTATGGACACATTTTAGGTTTAACAAGTAAAGATGTTTTTCCAAGATACTGGACAATGAAGGGTTATAGAGTTGAAAGAAGATGGGGTTGGGATTGTCACGGACTTCCAATTGAAAGTATTGCTGAAAAAGAACTTGGAATAAAAAACAAAAAAGAAATCGAAGCAATGGGTGTTGATAAATTTAACGAATTTTGTAGATCAAAAGTTTTCTTTTTTGAAAAAGAATGGAAAAAAACTGTTAGAACAATGGGAAAATGGATCGAGTTTGATAATTCTTACAAAACAATGGATAACACATACATGGAATCAGTTTGGAACATTTTCAAAACACTTTATGATAAAAAATATATTTATGAAGGAAAAAAAATCTTGATGTATTGTCCTCATTGTCAAACTCCTCTTGCAAATTCAGAAATTGCGATGGATAATAGTTATAGAGATGTTACAGAAAAAACAGCAACAGTTGCTTTTAAAGTAAAAGGAAAAGAAGATGAATTTATTTTAGCATGGACTACTACTCCTTGGACACTAATTGGAAATGTAGCGCTAGCAGTAAATCCTGAACTTGATTATGTAAAGATTGATGTGTTTGGAAAAAAATTTATTTTAGCAAAAGAATTAATTACTAATTTTTTCCTGCATTATGAATTAATTGAAGAATTCAAAGGTAGTAAAATTTTAGGTCTTGAATATGATCCACTTTATGAAATGAATTTGAATGGAAAAAAAGGACACTATATAATTGATGGTGGAAAAGATGTAACTGCAGTAGACGGAACAGGAATAGTTCACATGGCAATTTATGGTGAATTTGATTATCAAATGATTAGAAAATATGATTTACCAATAATACAACACATAGGAAATGATGGGACATTAATTGAAGGGCCAAAAAATTGGTTAGGTAAATGGTTCAAAAAAGTTGATGCTGATGTTTTAGGTGATTTACAAGATAGGGGAATTTTAATTGAGGAAAAAAGTTACAATCACTCATACCCTTTTTGTTATAGGTGTGAAACTCCATTAATTTACAATGCGGTTGATTCTTGGTTTGTGGATATAACAAAAGTAAAACCTCAATTAATGAAATCGGCTGAGAGCATTAATTGGTATCCTGAAAATATTAAAGAAGGAAGATTCAAGTATATTTTAGAAACAGCTCCTGATTGGAGTATTTCAAGAAATAGATTTTGGGCAACAGCAATTCCAGTATGGAAATGTGAAAAATGTAATAATGTAAAAGTAATTGGGAGTGTTGATGAATTAAAACAAAATGCTGTAGAAAAGTTAGAAGGTGAAGTAGATTTACACAAACACATAGTTGACAAAATTCAGTTAAAATGTTCTTGTGGGGCAACAATGAATAGAATCCCTGAAGTTCTTGATTGTTGGTTTGAATCAGGAAGTATGCCTTATGCAGCAAAACATTATCCTTTTGAAAACCAAGAATGGTTTGAAACAAATTTTCCTTGTGATTTTATTTCAGAATACATTGCACAAGTTAGAGCATGGTTTTACTATATGCATGTGCTTTCAACTCTTTTGTTTGATAAAGCTCCTTTCAAAAGCGTTGTAGTATCAGGGACTGTTCTTGCAAGTGACGGAACAAAAATGTCAAAATCCAAAGGAAACTTTCCAGATCCAAACAAAATATTTGAAACTTACGGGGCAGATTCTTTACGACTTTATTTAATGTCTTCAGCATTAATGAGAGCAGAAGATTTGAATTTCATTGAAGATAATGTAAAAGAAATGCATAGAAAAGTAGTAATGATTCTTGCAAATGTAAAAAATTTTTATGAATTATTTTCAGCAACAGGGATAGATCCTGCTAACGATTCTTCAACAAATATTTTAGACAAATGGATGATTAGTAAAACAAATAATTTAGTAAAAAATGCTACAAAATACTATGATGATTATAATACAATAAATTTGTGTGCAGAAATTGTAGGTTTTATTGATGATTTATCAACATGGTTTGTTAGAAGAAGTAGGGATAGGTTCAAAAGTGATGATGAAAATGAAAAAAATACTGCAATAACTACGCTTGCATATACTTTAACTAATTTATCAAAAGTAATGGCACCAATTGCACCATTCATTTCAGAAGAAGTGTATCAATCACTAAAAAAATCTTGTGTGGATTTAAAAGATTCAGTACACTTAGATGATTGGCCAAAATATAATGGAAAATTAATTGATGCTGATTTAGAAAAAACTATGGTTGTTGTTAGAGAAATTTGCAGTAAAGCACTTGATGAGAGAAAAAAATCAAATATTCCAATAAGACAAGCATTAGGCGAATTATCTTTTAGTGGAGCAAAAATAAAATTATCAGAAGAATTACTTGAAATAATAAAAGATGAATTGAATGTAAAAAAAATAATTCAAGGGAGCTTAAGTGAAAAAGAAAACTCTGAAGTTATTGTAACTCTTGATACAAAAATAACTCCTGAATTATTAAGAGAAGGAATTTCAAGAGAATTAATCAGAAAAATAAATGATTATAGAAAAGAATTAAATTTAACAATAAAAAATAAAATAAGTTTAACAATAGAAACAAGTGATGATACAATAAAACAAAGTGTTAGTGAATTTTCTAGTGAAATAAAAAAGTCAGTTCAAGCAATAGAAATTGTTCAAAATGCTTGTAGTAGTGATAGAGTAAAAGAAGTTGAATTAAATAAAGCAAAAATAAAATTACAAATTGATTTAGTTTAAAGGAAAAATAAAATTACAAATTGATTTAATTAATTAATTTTGTTATTTATCTTTTTAGAATTTGTTTTTGATTTAATGATTGTTGAGGATTTTTATTTTACATCATCATTTGTAAAACAATCATTCCTACAACAATAACTATTACTGCAGCCATTACAAAGTATGGGTTTAGTTGTGGACTTTTTGTATTCGCATCAAAAAATCGCATTATTCCGATTGCAGAACTTGGTCCACTTTCAGTTGACTTATTTTTAACAAATTTAACCATTTTTTCTTCACCTATCAACTTTTATATATCTTAATAATTAACATTATATAATAGTTGATTTAAGGATGATTTAAAAAAGTAGTGTTTTTGGTTGATTTTTATGGATACTCAGCAAATGGACATTATTTTCAAGTTTCTTGGAGTAGTGGTTCTAATTTTAGTTATTCTTTTTGTAGCAACTTGGGGGGGACTTGTTAAGTGTGGAAGTATTCCTTATTTTTGTGATATTTATGATTATGTTCTTGGTTCACCAAGAGTAGCAATTGTTTTTGGGGATAGTGGGCTTGGAGATCCAGAAAAACTAAGAGAGGTTCTTTTAAGTCCTGATAATGTTAACGCAAAAGCCGTTGATTTAATTCACATTGATAGGGTTTCTTTAGGGAATTTAAAAACTTATGAACTTGTTATTGTTGAAAAAGCAAGATTGTTATCTTATGATCAACTTGAAATGTTCAAAATGTATGTAGAATCGGGGGGTAGATTAATTTGGGTAGGGGACTCTGGAGTGGAAACAATAGAGGAAGAGAAAAAAAATTATTCTGATGTAAATGAATTAAAAACAATGATGACTAATCCTTGGGTTAGAGTTAAAGAAACAGATATTGATTTTAAGATTCTTTCTTTTGATGAATTTTTAGGTTTAAAATATTTTAATAATTATTGTGATGAAGTAACTTGCAAATCTAATTTATTTACTGTGGGTACTATAAAAACTGAGCCTACTGGAAATCATACTTTGATTTATGGTTTGAGTCCAGCTCTTCCTTTAAAAATTTCTGATGAAAAAGACTTTTCAATAGTTAAACAATTTCCAAATTCATCTAATAGTAATATAGTATTGACTTTAGATTTTTTAGGAAATATTTCTGGCGAATCTGGAAATATTGGGAAAACTGTTCCTCTAATTGTAACTTCTGGAGTTGGAGAAAAAGTAGCGTATTATGCTTATCCACTAGAATATTTTATTGAAGATAATAATTACCACAATTTAGCAAAAAGAATGTATTATGGTATGCTTGGCAGAGATTAAAAAATAATGAATTTTTTTATTTTAAGTTTTTTTTCTATTTTTTTGTATTAAATTGTTTTAATTTAGTTAAATTATTTTTTAAAAATATTTTTTTAATAAAAAAGCATTTTTTGTATTAAAAAGGTTTATTAACTACAAAAGTATATTTGTTTGAGTTATTTTGTTTTTTGGACTTAAACGAAATGATTAAAAACTCCGGAAAACAAGATTTTATTAACGGATTAATCCGGTAAAGTTAAAAAAGAGGGTGAAATTTGATGTATCCAGATGATGGTGGAGCTGAATCTGCAGCACCTTTGGGTGGAGCAGTTAGGCGATTTAATTTAGAAGGACTAATACCATTGGTATTATTAGTAATCATAGGTATTGCTTCTTTGAATTATTTTGGAGTAATAGATGTTCCTTTTTTACCAAAAGGAAGTTCTCATATGCAAGTGCTTGTAATTGGAGCACCAAGTGCAGGAGAAAAAGTAGTTTTAGATAATTTAGCGTATATGTTAAATTATAGAGTAAGAGAAGCATCAACTTTTGGTAATGCTGCTTCTGAAGAACTTCATCAATATGATATAGTTATTTTAGATCAAAGTGAGATGGATAAAAGTGTCTCAGTTGCTTTAGGTGAAGCAATTCAAAATTATGTAAATAAAGGCGGAAAACTAATTGTTGTATTAAATTCAGGAATCTATCAAAATGTTGGATTAATGGGTCTTGTTTCAACTGATGTTATTGGTTGGAAAGCAACATTTGGTAATATAATGCCTCAAGATTGTGTTCTTGGTTCTGACATGGTGCCAACTTGTCATGAAAGTAGAGCATTAACAGCGGTTGGAAGAATTTATAGACAAGATTACGACCACCCAATAATGGCAGGAATTGAATTAACTCCTCCAGCTGGAGAAAGACCATATTCAATGAAAACTTTCGCAATCCAAGCTGATGAAGGAGCAAAAACAATTGCTTATATAAAAGCAGAAAACACTCCAAAAACATACCCTGCAATTTTAGAAAAGAAAAGATTCCCACTAGGAGGGACCGTAATTTATTTTAATTACGATGCAGGAAAAACACCAGGTGTTTTAACAAATACAATCAAATACTTGAAGTAAAATTTAAGTAAAAGCAAAGGATAATCTCCTTTGCTTCCCTCTTTTTTTAATTTTTTTATTTTATATTTTTTTAGTTATTCACTAAAGTGATATATTATTTTTCATTTTTTTTCAAAAAATTGGGTTTTTAAAGTTTTTTAGGTTTGATTTAGTAAATAATTTCGGAGGAATTCAATATGGCAGAAAAGAAAGAAACAAAAGAAATCAAAGAATCAAAAGCAGCAAAAAGTGAGGCACCAAAAGCAGCACCAGAAGCACTACAAGGAAACTATGTTTTCATTGGAAAAAAAGGAGCAATGGCTTATGTTTTAGCAGTTGTTACTCAATTTGGTACTGGAGCAAAAGAAGTAATTGTTAAAGCTAGAGGAAAATCTATTTCTCACGCCGTTGACGTTGCTGAAATCGTTAAAAACAAGTCTCCTGAAGTTTCAATAAAATCAATAACTACTTCAACAGAAGAAGTTGTAACAATGGATGGAAGACCATTAAAAGTATCAGCAATAGAAATCGTTCTAAAAAAATAAATCAAAGAACAAGTGAATTTTAAAGCAAGAGAGAAAATATTCTCTCTTGACTAATTTTTTTATAATATTATTTTTTTGTGTTTAATTTTACTTAATGTTTTTTTATGATCGTATCTAATTTTTTTTAACTTTTTTCAGTACTTTGAGCTTCTTTTATTTCGTTTTTCTTTTTTGAAAAGAACTCTATTGCTTCTTTTAGTTCTTTGTGTGTTTTTGCATACACTTCAATTGGTATTTTTTTCTGATATGCTTCACATGATTGTACAAGTGCACGTGCTCCGCTTTGTGTTCCTTTTGGGTGAGCGTGACACCCTGCTCCCATTGTTGTAATAAAATCAATGCTTCCCATTACATCAATGAATGGTTTTAGTAGTGTTGGGTTTAGTCCTCCTGAAATTATTGGGCAACATTTTTTCATTCCTCTCCAATCATCATCTTCAAGGACTAAATGTTGTGCAAGGTCTGTGTGCACCATTTTGATTGCGTCTTTGTCGTGTTCTGGTATTTTTGACCAACTTTGTTCAAAGAAGTGTCCTTTTCCTTTTACTCTTAAAATATTTAGTGCTGCAGTTACATCATCTTCTGGTGAACCACTCATTTTTCCTACTCCTGCAGTTCCTGTGTGTACTCCGCTTGCTCCTGCAAGTCTAGCAAATTTTGATAACACAAGGACTGAGTATCCTATTGGGTTTTCTTTTCTTGTGAATGCTCCGTGTCCTGCTCTATGGAAGTGGATAAATACATCAGGGTATTTTCTTCTTAGTGTTTGTACAGCCATCCATCCTGCAGTCATTCCATCAATTAAGAATGCATAACTTCCTTTTTCAAATCCTGCTGCTCTTATCATTTCGCATCTTGCAATCATTGTGTCATAATCTGCTGCAGAAACATTGAATGAGTGCACCTTTTTTTTGCCAGTTTCTTTTACTGCTTTATCCATTGCTTTTTTTACATGGTCCACCATTTTATCATATGGGCAAAAATCTTGGTTTGCTTGTGGTTCATCGTTTTTAACAAAATCTCCTCCGCCTACCCAAAAATCATAACAAACTTCTGCATACTCTGCACTTGTGAGTCCCATTTTTGGTTTTATTATTGTTCCAAGGATGGGTCGGCCGTATACTCCCAAATATTTTCTCATATCATCGAGTGTGTAACTTGGTCCGTCGTATTGTTCTAGCATTGCTGGTGGGAACCAAACATCAAGTAATTTTAGTGCACTTACTTCTTTCATTCCTAAAACATTTCCAACAACGTAAGTTAAAATGTTTTGAACATTTCCTACTCTATCAAATAATCTTGTAGGGTAAGCAATCCACACAAGGTTTTTTTCTGTATCAACTTTGTAAACAAGTGAATTCATTTCTCTTGAGAAAGGTGTTTCTGTTAGTACAGAAAAATTTGTCCCGGTTGAAGATTCAGCACTCACTTCAGCACTCGCTTGTAGAATGTTTAAATTTTTTCCAGGAATTAAATGAAATACACAAAGCATGTATTCTCCATTTCTTGGATCTTTTAAATCTAAATTAACATAAGCTGCTTGGTGAGAATTAAGAGTGGGCAAAAATTTTCTTACTTTATCATTACTTAATTTATTTATTTTAGTTTCTTTAGTATTGGAATTTTTTTTACTAACATTTTTTGATTTAATTTTCACACTTTTCTTTCCTTTAACCATTTTTTCCACCACCAAACAAAAACACTTAACTTCTAAACTTAGTACTCTTTTTTTCTATATAAACCTATCTTGGGGATCGTATTTTTTTTAATTTTTTTCTTTAATAACATTTATTAATTTCGTAATTCAAGAATTAGTTATTGATTAAATATGGTTTTACAAAAAGGTCATTCTGCAGGATTTAGGTTACAAGCTCGTCAATCTCTTGGAATAGGTGGTAAAGAAAAATTATCAAAAGGTGAAAGTATTGCTATAAGAAAAAAAATGCTCGAACTTGCAAGAGCAGCAGAGATTAGAGAAATTGAAAAATTAAAAAAAAATAATTTTTTAGTAAATAGGGTTAGTGAAAAAGGAGCAATGCAAAAAAAGCAACTTTGGGAAAAAGAAGTAAATCCTCAAAAAGAAAAAAATCAAAAAAAATTGCAAGAGCAAAAATAAGAGGGGGTTTTGATTTAAGAGTAAGAGAAGTTTATTCTTGGCCTAATGAAAAGTTAAGAGAAGAACTTGGAAGAATTCACAATGAAATTATTCGTGATGGAAGTATTTTGACTCCACAAGATAGAGAAATTGTTCATGTTTTGGCTTTCTTTTTTGAACCAAGTGTTCACCAAAAGCAAAATTAAAAGCAGCAAAAATAATAGTAAAACACATGTTAAAATAAGTTAAATGTTGATTTGGATAAGTAGTTTGATAAGTAAGTTAATTGGGTATAATTAAGTGTTTTTTATGATATTTTAGTAATTTATTTGGGTTTGGATTTTTAATTTTTTGAAGAAAAGTGGTTTTCTTTTATTAAGTAGTAACCTTTATATATGTCATGATACTATCATGATAATACATGACTGATCATGATTTATCAAGCTATGATTCACAGAAGTTGTTAAATGACCTTAACGCGGTAAAGCGTATTTCTCCGGAATTTAACACTCTCTCAGAAGATATGCAAGATATCATGAAAGAGTCAAGTAATCCAGCATTTTTAGCAGCTTTACTTTATAAATTAACAAAAGAACGAGAAGAAACAAACCTTATCCTAAAACGACTTGAAGAAAAATTTGCTAAAATTCAAGAATTATTAAAAAATCAATCTAATACATCCTCTAACCCCAACACAGAGGATAACATTTTGTCAGAACCAGACCAACACATAATGCAATTAATAACAACAGTTGGAATGGTTTCTGCACAAGATGTTCAATCACGGTTATCCTATAAGAACTCAAACGCTGCTTCGCAACGTTTGAATAATTTAGTGAGAAGAGGTCACTTGAAGAGAATACGTTCAGGAAAAAAAGTAATGTTCATGCCCCAACACCCAAACAAAGCATGAGTAGTATGATTTGCCTGCGATCTAATTTTTCTAAAAAGTGACCTCTCCTCCTTTGCCAGAACCCTTTTTGTTGCTACAAAAAGCGTTCACGGAAAAATGCCTTCAGCATGAGCCCTTTTTGTTGTTACAAAAAGCGTTCACGGAAAAATGCCTTCGGTAGGATGGTGCGACCAAGTACCCTTGGGGTACGGGTCCAGCAAAGTTTTACTTTGCTTGGAAGCAGTATCTTCGTTCTTCGAACTCGATACAGCGAATAAATTTACACAAAAAAGAAAGGATTATTTTGTAAATAGTGATATAGTGCATACCTTTGCTTACACAAAAGTGTTGGTTATTTTTTAATGATTTTTTCTTGAAAATATTTTCTAAACAAACTTTTTTATATTCGGTTTGAGTAAATCCATTATGCAATATAATTTTATTACAAAAGTTTTTTTTCTTTTAATAATTTTTTTATTTTTATTAAATTTTTCTTTTGCTGATGAGTCTTGTGTTACTTGTTCTTCTTTATCTTCAATAATTAAGGTTTCTGATTTTACTTCAAGTGTTGTTGATGGAAAAATTGTTTTAGATTTTAATGTTCTTTGTGATAAGAATTCTTTATGGGTTGATAAAAATATTAGTATTTATTCGGTTGTAGTGAAAAAAAATGATTCCTTAATCAGTTCAACTTTTTCTCCAATTTTAAATTGTGGTAAAATTAATTATGAAAGAAAAATAACAATTAATGAGTGCGAAAAAGCAAATTATTCTGTTTCATTTGTTTATGGGATTAATGAACCAAATTGTAGTATTGCAAATAATTGTCAAGGGTTAGTTAAGTTTTACTCCTCACAAAGTTGTGATCCAAATTATGTAAATAATCCTAATGCTGATCAAATAAATATTCCTGATAATAATTTTGTTTCATTAATTTTTGTATTTATTTTAGTTTTGTTTATTGTATTAAAAAATAAAAATTTTAATAAAAACTAAAATAAAAAACAATTGGTTGAATTAATTTAGAAAATTCAAAATAGAAATAAATTTGAATAAAAAGTGAGCAAAAAACCAAAATAGCAAATAATATATAGTTGGTTTTTCTAATACATTTAATGTTATTTTAAATAAAGTGTTTTTATGCAACAAGATTTTTCACAAGAACCAGCAGTTCTGGGTAGAGATTTAAAGGATCTTGAAAAGTATGGTTCTCAAGGAACTGCGTATTTAGGTAAAGTTGTAATGTCAAGCGGGGAAAGACCAGTATTGGGTAGAAAAGTAATGGTTGATGTTTCTCGTCCTCACTTAATGCTGATTTGTGGAAAAAGAGGGGGAGGAAAATCCTATACTCTTGCTGTATTAATGGAAGAAATGGCAAGGCTAGATTCTTCAATTAAATCAAGAATTTCTACAATCACAATTGATACTGTTGGGATTTTTTGGGGACTAAAATTGCCTGCAGCAAATGCTGATAATGTTGAACTAAGTGCTTGGGACTTAAAAGCTGAAAAAACAAATGTACAAGTTCTTGTTCCAAGAGGACAACTTGCGTTTTATCAAGAAAAAGGGTTACCAATTGATGGAGCTTTTACTTTAAAGTGTTCAGAACTTGAAGAAACAGAATGGATGGCTCTTTTTCACTTAAAGTGGTCAGATCCTGAAGGAATACTTATTTCAAGGATCGTTGCAAAAGTTCGTGAAAAAGTTGGAACATATTATGGGATTGATGACCTTATTTCTGCAACAAAAGTTGATGAAGAATCAAAACTAGAAGTTCGTCAAGCGGTAATATCACGTTTACAAATGGCTAAGAGTTGGGGGTTAATTGAAAAAGAAGGAACAAAAATAGAGCAATTAGCACTTCCAGGAGTAATTACAGTAATTGATGTTTCTTCATATCGTCAAACCGTTGGAGCTGAAGGAATAAAAGATATTGTTGTTGCGTTAATTGGTAAAAAAATATTTGAACAGAGAATGCTTTATAGAAAAGAAGAAGAAATGAAATTAATTAATGAAAATAAAAGATCAAGTAAAATGCCTCTTGTGTGGTTAATGATTGATGAAGCACACATGTTTATGCCAAAAGATGAAGAAAATATTGCTTTGCCAGTTTTACTTGAATGGGTGAGAGTAGGTCGTCAACCTGGATTAGGATTAATTCTTGCAACTCAAAGACCTGAAAAAATTCACCCTGATGCAGTATCTCAATGTGATATTTTTATTTCACACAGAATGACTTCACAACCAGATATAGCAGCAGTTGGAGCACTAAGACCAACTTACATGAACACTGATCTTGATAAATTATATTCAGAAATGCCAAGACAAAAAGGATTCGCTCTTGTAATTGATGATAATACTGAAAAAATTTGGATGATAAAAACTAGACCTCGTTTCTCTTGGGACTCAAGTGTAACAGCAAGCGCTTTCTTAATTTAAAAAAACTAGTTAAAAAAATAATTAAGAAAAAGTAGTAAAAAATATCTTCGAAAAATAAAAAATATTTTTTTTGAGTATTTTAAAAAATAAAAAAATAATGTGCACTAAGAAAGGGTGCTAGTAGTGCACTTTTTTTAGAATTATTTTTTTAGTTTTACAAGTTCTTTGATGTTTGCATTTTCTGCTTCAACAACAATGTCTTGACTTGATTTGAAATTAATTTTAGCACTTCCAGCATCAAGAACTAAATTTCGTAGTTGTCTTTTTGCAAGTAAGTAAGTTAGTACTTCTTCTATTCTTTCGTGTTCAACAATTACTCCATTAGATTCTTTTGTTAATTTTAGTTTTAGTGAAAGTTCTGTTAAATCAAGTGTTCCAATAAATTCTGGTCTTAATGAAACGTGAGTACACTCCATTTCTTCAAGTGCCCTGTCTACAAAAGAAATTGCTTTTACTGAATCATTAAAAGAAAAATTCTTTTTAAGTCTAATTGATTCAACAAAATCCATTAATTCTTCTTTTTCTATTGTTTGTTTAGCAAGTTTTGATCTTAGTGATTCAAAATCACTCTCAATACTTGAAAATAATTCAAGTATTTCTTTATTTTTCATTTCATTAGAAATCATTTTTTTTGTTTCAGGGTTAGCAATAGCTCTTTCCCTTAAAACCTTCATTTCTGATAAAACCTTGTCAAAATCAGTATTAACATTTTTGACTTTGTCAAGATCACTCTTAACTCTAATAAGTTCAGCTTCTAATCTAGCTAAAGACATGAACCAACACCCCGAATAACTATGGTTTTTCTAATATTTAATGCTATCCCGAATAGGATTTTGTAATTATAATTAGTTAATTTAACTGTTATTTTCTTTGCCCAATATCTTTTTAAAACAACTTTTGGAAAATTATGTTATGGTTTCTAAAAGTAAAGCAACAAAAATTCAGTCATTTTTTAGAACAAGAGAATTTCTTGCTTTATTTGTTTTATTTATTCTTTTTTGTATAGCATTACTTGTTGTTCCTTTTTGGGGGACAGCAAAAATAAATGAATTTTCTTCAGCAAATTTTTATTTTAATGAATATGACAAATTAATTGATGAAAACAATCAATTTTGTTTTTCTTTTTCAATTGATACACAAAGTACAAAAGTTCATGAGGATAGAATAAGTGTTTTTGTTAATCAAAATGTAATATTTTCAGAACCAATTGTAATTGTTGCAGAAAACTCTGATCAAGAATTATTTAATTATTATGGCGGAATAAAAAAGAATTATTGTTTTGATTCATTTTACCTAAATGATGGAAACAATGTTGTTTCTGTTTCTCTTGGTTCTCAAAAATTATTTTACCACATACAAAAAGTTGATTTATTAGTTGAACCAATTACAAAATTAGAAATAATTGATATTAATTCAGAAGGGGTATTGTTTAATTTAGATTTGAAAAACTATGATTCATTTAAACCGTTAATGATTTCAATTAATGATAAAGAAATTCAAAAGATATATCCTGGCCAAGGGAATAAAGATTATTTTGAAAAAATTGATTTTGTTGAAGGACAAAATAAAATTAATTTATCTTTTAATGGAGTGAGTATTTCTAAAGAATACTTTTACACTCCACAAATAAAAATGAATCCAATTATTGGTTTTCTATTTTTTATTTTAATAATGGGGATTTTTTCTTTATTTGTTTTTTCTAAAAAAAGTTTTATTGAAAAATCCGCTCTTTCATTGATGAGCGCTTTTGCATTAATAGTATCAACAGGATTTATTTTGAACTTTTTCAAAATGCTGAATTTGTTTTCATTTTTGTTTTTAAATTTATTAATACTTTTATTATTATTTTTTGTTTTTAAAAATAATTATTCTTCAAAAACTTTTTCTTTAGAAGATAAACAAAAAATTATTAGCCCGATTTTTGTAGTGATTATTTTGGGCGCGATTTTACTTCCTCTTTTTATTAATTTTTTTACTGTTAGTAATTTTTCTTATTGGAATACTTACTATGAAAGGCATGCTGAATCTTTGGCAGAAAATTTTGAACTACCAATAATTGATGAATTAAGTTATTTTGGTAGGCCTTTAGGATTTATTCCAGGGTATTTTTATTTACAATCAGGATTTTCTTGGATTTTTGGAGTTAGTGGTCAAGAATTATTTTCTCTTGGTTTAATAATTGCTAACATATTTTTCATTTTCGCTGTTTTAATGCTTGGAGAGAGTCTTGGGTTTTCAAGAAATAAATCCGCAATACTTTATGTTTTACTTTGGATGGAAAATTTTATTAGAACTGGGTTAATAATTAGTCCAAGACACGCGTTTTCTTTTGGATTATTTATTGTAGCACTTTCTTTAGTTTTGAGTAATCGTTCAAAATTAAAAGAAAAAATACTTTCATCAATTTCTCTAGCAATTTGCGGGTTTATTCAATTCCCACTCTTTGTTGCTTTTATTCCACTGTACTTAATTGTTGCAAAAAAAATTGAATTAAAAAAAGTAATAATTATTTGGTTAGTTGCTGGAGCAATATTTTTGTTATTTTTTGTCCCAAACTTTTTGAATTTTGGTTTCCCTACGCAAGCAGAATCCTCAAATTGGGGTTACTTAATTAATTATGATGCAGTAAATATTTTACTTGACTTTGGGCCAATGTTTGTTTTCTTTTTCTTATTCACAATATTTGATTTAAAAGAAAGAAAATTTTCTCTTTTGGGATATGAAAAGAAATTATTTATTGGAGTAATTTTGGGTTTGTTGTTTCAAATATTTATTAGTTATAGGTGGAATATTTTTAATGCAATAAATTTTGCAGTATTTTTAGTTATTTTAATTCCTGAAAAAGCTTTTGAAAGTAAATATTTTATTAGAGTGATTGCAATAATAATGCTCTTTGTTGGATTAATTAGTGGATCAACAATTGGGTATTTATCAATAACAAACTATTTAACCGAACCTTATGATTTTTTATCTAACAATTCTTCTTCCACTGAAAGAATTTTATCAGATCCATTATTTAGTCATGATATAACTTATTTCACGAACAGATCAGTTATGGCAGATTTAGCTGTTGAATACGCTCCTGAAGAAATGCTTCAAGAAAATTTTAAATTTTTAGAGGAAAAAGATTACTCAATAATTGATAAGTATAATATAAATTGGGTTTTTTCTCAAAAAAACTTTATTAACCGAAAAGCATTTGGGAACAAACCCCTTGATTATGAACTTGAATTTGAAAAACTTGATAAAGTATTTTCAAATGCTTTAATCAATATTCATTGGAACTCAAAAAATCAGTGATTAATTCAAAAAATAAAGCCAAAGCAATGTTATTTAAAGATTCACAAAGAAATTTAATTTAATGAAAACCACTCTAAAAGGGTTAGGGTTTTTATTTTTGCACGGGTTGGGGAGCGGTCAAACCCGCAGGGTTTAGGACCCTGTCGCTTAGTGCGTTCAACGGTTCAAATCCGTTCCCGTGCACTTCTTTTGTCTTACGCCAAAAGACCTGCACTAGAAAGAGGCCTTCGGCGTGCATGTCGAGTTTCGGCTCGACCGAGTAAAAGCAATTAGCTTTTACGGGTCCCACAAAGTTTCACTTTGTTTGGACGGTGCGAAGCAGTGTCTTCACTGCGTTCGACACAGCGAAAAGGTGCGCGAAAAGAAGCGAGTCATCTAAAGATGACACTTAATTATTCTTTTTTTCAAAAACGAATTGTTTATATATTCCATTTTCCTTACTTTGAAATGGATTTTAGTTTCAAAAGTATTCAAATTTTTTGTGCTAGATTTGCTAACGCTAGTTGGTTCAATAATTTAATTATTGGATTAATAATAATTAATGCAATTGTGTTAGGGCTTGATACATATCCTCAACTTTCTATTTATTCACCAATTTTTAATTTAGTAAATAATATTGTTTTGTTTGCTTTTGTGGTTGAAGCAATTGCAAAAATTATTTCAGTTGCCCCATTGTTTTCAAAGTATTTTTTGAATCCTTGGGATTTGTTTGATTTTATAGTAACAGTAGTTTCTTTTATCCCTGCAATTGGTCCAATGATTACAATAGTTCGACTTGTAAGGTTACTTAGAATTGTTAGAATTGTTAGAAAATTTGATAATTTAAGAGTAATAATTGAAGCTCTAATAAAATCTCTTTCTTCAATGGCAATAGTTTTTATGTTACTTTTGTTATTACTTTATGTTTATGGGATAATGGGAGTTCACTTATTTAGAGGAGTGGATCCACAATTTTGGGGAACTCTTGGTTCTTCAATAATTACTCTATTCACTATTGCTACTTTAACTAATTGGGATGTTAGATTAGTAAATACTCTTAGTGCTCATCCTTTTGCATGGGTTTACTTTTTTAGTTTTGTAATAATTGCAGCAATGATTTTAATTAACTTGTTTGTAGGAATAATGTTGCATAATGTAACAGAAGCAAACAAAAAGAATCTTGCAAAACAAGGAATAGTTGATAGGGATGATGAAATACTTGAAGAAATAAAACAAATAAAACAATCAATAAAAAAACTTGAACAAAAAAGAAAATAAAAAACAACTCTTTTTAATTGTATTTTTTTTAAAAATTTTTTAAAAAACAATTCACTCTTTACTTAGATTTATTAACCTTTTTTTCTTTCGGCCGCTCACCCAGCCGGCGTGTGGGCATCATCTTCGCCTAAAGGCTCGATGAAGCTGTTTTTTAAGATTTTCTTTTTCTTTGTAATTACCTTTATTAACCTTTTTTTCTTCCATTTTGCTAGTACTTTTTATGGAGTTGATTTGATTGGTGAGCAAGAAAGAAAAACTAGTTTATATGTTTGAAGAGGGAGATAAGTCAATGAAGATGCTTCTTGGAGGAAAAGGAGCTAATTTAGCGGATATGACAAGAATTGGGTTACCGGTTCCTTACGGATTCACTATTACTACTGATGTATGTAAAGCATACTATGCGAACGGAAAAAAACACTCAAAATTACTTGATGAACAAATGATGATTGCTGTAAAAAAACTAGAAAAGAAAACAGGAAAAAAATTTGGGGACAAAAAAGATCCTTTACTAGTATCTGTTAGAAGTGGAGCTCCAGCATCAATGCCAGGAATGATGGACACAATTTTGAATTTAGGAATGAATGATGTGGTAGTTGCAACAATTGCGACTGCTACAAAGAATGAAAGATTCGCTTATGATTCTTATAGAAGATTTATTACAATGTTCGCTGATGTGGTGATGGAAGTAGACAGAATGAAGTTTGAACACATCATGGATGAAATCAAGCACGCTAACAAAATAAAACAAGACACAGAAATGACTACAGAAATGTTAAAAGAATTAGTTGAAAAATTTAAAGTTCTTTATAAAAAAGAAACTAAAGAAGATTTCCCACAAGACCCAATTGAACAATTAAAGAGATCAAGAGATGCAGTGTTTAGAAGTTGGATGAATGATCGTGCAATAGTTTATAGAAGATTAAACAATGTACCAGGAGATTGGGGAACAGCGGTTAATGTTCAAGAAATGGTTTTTGGAAACATGGGAGAAACTAGTGGAACAGGAGTTGCTTTCACAAGAAACCCTTCAACCGGAGAAAACAAATTCTACGGAGAGTTCTTAATGAATGCACAAGGAGAAGATGTTGTTGCAGGAATAAGAACTCCAAAAAAAGTAGAAGAACTTGGTCGTGTTTTACCAAAAGTATACAAAGAACTAGTAGCAATAAGATCAAAGTTAGAAAAATCTTATAGAGATATGCAAGATTTTGAGTTCACAATAGAACACGAAAAATTGTATATGCTTCAAACAAGAAACGGTAAAAGAACAGCACACGCTGCAGTAAAAATTGCAGTTGATATGGTGCAAGAAAAATTAATTACAAAAGAAGAAGCAGTTCTTAGAGTTGACCCTGCTTCACTTGATCAATTGTTACACAAACAATTTGATCCAAAATACAAATACACTGCAATCACAGAAGGATTACCAGCTTCTCCAGGAGCAGCAGTAGGAAAAGTAGTATTCAATGCACTTGATGCAAAGATGTGGGCAGAGAAAGGAGAAAAAGTTATTCTAGCAAGACTAGAAACTTCTCCAGAAGATATAGAAGGAATGCATTCTTCAGTTGGGATTTTAACTGCTCGGGGTGGAATGACTTCTCACGCAGCTGTTGTTGCTCGAGGAATGGGTAAGTGCTGTGTTGCTGGATGTGATGAGATCACAATGGATGAGAAAGGAAAAAAATTCACAGTAAAAGGAACAGTAGTAAAAGAAGGGGATGTAATTTCTCTAAATGGTTCTACTGGACACGTAATAATTGGAGCAGTTCCTGTTGTTGAACCAACACTATCAGGAGACTTTGCAACACTCATGAGTTGGGCTGATGGATTTAGAAAACTAAAAATCAGAACAAACGCAGACACTCCACACGACGCAAAAGTTGCTAGAAAGTTTGGTGCTGAAGGAATTGGGTTAATTAGAACCGAACACATGTTCTTTGAAGCAACAAGAATCAAAGCTGTTAGAGAAATGATTTTAGCAAAAGACGTTGAAGGTAGAAAAAAAGCTTTAGCAAAAATCGAACCTTATCAAAGAGAAGACTTTGAAGGAATATTCACAGCAATGAATGGACTCCCAGTAATTATTAGAATGCTTGATCCACCACTACACGAATTTTTGCCAAGACACGAACAAACAAAAGAAATAGAAGAACTATCTAAGGAACTTGGAGTTAGTGCTGAAGAAATTAAAAACACAATAACTTCTCTTCACGAATTTAATCCAATGCTAGGATTTAGAGGATGCAGACTTGCTATAGTTTATCCTGAAATAATGGAAATGCAAGTAAGAGCAATCTTTTCAGCCGCACTAAATGTTTCAAAAAAAGGAGTGAAAGCAATTCCTGAAATAGAAATACCTTTAGTTGGAAATGTAAAAGAGTATAATCCATTAGCAGAACTAACTCACAGAATAGCTAAAGAAATGAATGTAAAAGGAAAAGTTCACTATACTGTTGGAACAATGATTGAAGTTCCAAGAGCTGCACTAACCGCAGATGTTTTAGCAAAAGAAGCAGAGTTCATGTCATTTGGTACAAACGATTTAACTCAAATGACTTGCGGATTCTCAAGAGACGACGCAGCAAAATTCTTAGTACCATATGTTGAGAAAGGAATTTATGCAAGAGACCCATTCACTACAATTGACCAAGAAGGAGTTGGGTTACTAATGAAACAAGCAGTAATGCTTGCAAGACTTGTAAGACCAAACATAGATATTGGAATATGCGGAGAACACGGAGGAGACCCGGCAACAGTAGAGTTCTGCCACAGAATAGGAATGAGTAATGTTAGTTGCTCTCCTTACAGAGTACCAATTGCAAGATTAGCTGCTGCACACGCTGCAATAAAAGAAAAACAAGCAGCGAAAACAAGTGTAACAAAAAAGAAAAGAAAATAAATTTAAAAAAAAGTGAAAGAGGATAAAACCTCTTTCATTTTACTATTTTTATATATTTTTTATAGGTAAATATTATTATAAATTGATAAATAAATTATTACTTTATGAATTTAGATGATAAATTATCTGAGTTTTTACAAACACAGGATTTTGATAAAAAAATTGAACTAGCATTGGAACTTGCTTTGGATTATTCTAATATTGGTGATTTAAATAAATCTAAAGAATTTTATGGGAAACATTACTTTTATTTAGCAGAACAACAATCTTATGTTGGTGAACTTGATTTAAGTTTTATAAATTATGAAAAATCATTTGAGTATTATAAGGAGATAGGTGATTTTGTTGGATTATGCGGCCTCATGAAAAAAGTTAGTTCTAAATTAAGAAAAAGTTTAAAATATCAAAATTATGTAGTTGCTAAAAAGTTTGCTGAATTAAATAAAAAAATAATTGACAATGCATCAAAAATAAATCCATCTTTTTCAAAATCTGATGATTTAAATTTATACAATCATTTGGCTAAAGTAAATATTTGGGAAATTGAACTTGCTGAAATTAATAAAAAAGATTATGCATTAAGAATTGATTATTATAAAAAACTTATGGATGAATATTATCAAATAAAAGAAATTAATATCGATTATTTGAAAGGGTATTATTATCATTCAGCTAATTATAATTCATTGATGGGTGGTAAAAACTTTTCTGAAGAAAACTATTCTTTGGCAAGAAAAAATTATTTTTTAGCAATCGAATTTTTTGAAAAATTAGAATCTTATAATCCTGCATTTCATTGTTGGTCAAGTGTTTTGAATACTTTTCCAAAAGAAATTGATAAAGGTGTTGATAATTTAATAGATTTTGAAAAAAACTTTAATAAATTTATTTATGATTATGAAAAAAAGAAAGGAATTAAAGAAGAAGAATTTGTGGATTTGGTAGGATTTGTTTATAAAAAGTTGTCTATGTATTTTAGAAAAAGAAAGAATTTTGAAAAATCTGATCTTTATTCAAAAAAGGCAATTGATTTGTATTCTAAGTTATCTGGAGTTAATTTAAATTCTTCAATGAAATATGGGTTGTTATGGTCGAGATATTTTCAATTACAAAGTTCAATAAAAAAATTGAAAAGTAGTGGCGTTTCAATAGATGAGAAATTAGTAGTTTACGAGAAATTAAAAAAAGAAGGCGAGTCTGCCGTATTGGAAATTAAAGACCCTGTAGAAAAAGAAAAATTCAATAAAGTTTATTTAAATGATTTAGCACAATATCATAAATTTTTAGCATTAAAAAATAAATATGATAAAGAAAATTTTATTTTAAATATTGACAAAGCAATTGAATACTCAAAAGAAACAGATGATAGCAATTCTGTTGAGTATCTTTCAGCAATTAAACTTGAACATTTAGCTATTTTTGAAAAGGATTTTAAAATTAAAATTGATCTGTTTTCAAAAGCAAAGGATAGTTATTATAAACTTGGTTTTAAAGAGGTGGCTAAACAGATTGACCTTTTAATAAAATACACCTATTTAGTGGATAAGGTAAAGATAGGTGATTATGATTCAGCAATAAATCTTATTGATCAAATTTCAAAAGAAATTAAAAATTTAAAAAGTTATAATCCAATTTTATCTGATCTTTATAAAGAACGATATTTATTATTGGCGAGAAAGGCAATCTTCTCTGAGGATTGGGATGTTGCACAGAAAAATATTCAAATTTGGTTGGATGAAAGTATTGATTCTGATGGAACAAAAAAGTATTTGTTTAATAGTGCATTTTTTGAAATTGTTAAGGCTATGTCATTGAAAGGAGTTTCAATAGAATCACTTTCAAAGATTGAAAATGATTTGTTAAAAATAAAATTAAATAATTTGGGGATGGAGGTGTATAATTTAGTTTCATTAGTTTATTCTTTTTTAGTTTTAAAAAAACTTGGTGTAGTTAGTGAATCTGTACTTAATGAGATTAGATTAAGCATCATAAAAATAGCTACTGACGAGCATTTTTCGTCAGAATTAAAAAATGATTCTCGAATAAAAGTTGCTTTGGAGGAAAAAGAATGGTTAAGTAGGATTTCAATGAACTTAATTGAAGTTTATGATAAAAATGATTATTTTTTAAGTGATGTTCAAGAAGAATTCAAAGACAGTGCTATTCAAAGATTTTACAAATTTATTGAAAATTTATTTGTAAACTTTTTATCATACACTATGCAAAAAAATTGGGGTGAAAATTGGGAGTCTAAATGTGTGTCTATTATTGACAAAGAAATTTATAAGTGGACTTTTGGAGAACAAGTTATTTTTTTGAAAGCTCTTGTTAGTGAAGGAGTTAAGTTTGAATTGATTGATGATAACTTTTTGAAATTATTAGATTCGCATGTAACTGTTAGAAATAAATTAACTCATAATTATTCAGAAACCAGTTTTGCTGAAAAAATTGATGAAATTAAAAAAATTATTTTTGTTATTGTTCAAAATTCCCCAATTTTAATAAAAGTAATTTCTGATAAAAAAGCTCCTTGGTACTGCGTTGAAGCTGATTGGGGGAAAGTTCAGAAAAGATTTGATATCAATTCGAAAAAGCTACTTTCACTAAATAAACTTTATTTGATGGATTTAAGAGTTGAACCAACTCTTGAAGGCAAAAAACCAATTTTCCTGGAGTCTAATGAAATATTTGAAATTGATATTCCCTCTAAAAATTAACTCTTTTTTATTGATTTAGAAACTAATTAAAACCATTCTTAACCTAATTTTGTTATTATGTTTGAACAAGTTTTTAAGAAAATTGATGATATTCTTTGGAAAGACGCTGGATGTGGTAGTGAGTTAGATTATGTTGAGCAAACTTCTTGGATTCTTTTTTTGAAATACCTTGATGATCTTGAAAAAGAAAAAAAGATTTCAGCTAAATTAGCAGGAAAAACTTATACTAGCATAATTAGTTCAGAATTTCAGTGGAGTGTTTGGGCTGTTCCTAAAGGAAGAGATGGTAAGTTGGATGATCATAAAGCTCTTACTGGTGATGATTTAATCGATTTTGTTAATCAAAAATTATTTCCTTATTTAAAAAAGTTTAAAGTAAATGCTGAAAGTCCAGACACTATTCAATATAAGATTGGGGAAATTTTTAGTGAATTAAAGAACCGAGTTCAAAGTGGATATAATTTGCGAGAAGTAATTAATCTAATTGATCAACTGCGTTTTGGTTCAAACGCTGAAAAACATGAAATGTCACACTTATATGAATCAAAAATTCAAAATATGGGTAACGCTGGAAGAAATGGTGGAGAATATTACACTCCGCGTCCATTGATTAAAACAATTGTTAAAGTTGTAGAACCAAAAATTGGAGATAAAATTTATGATGGTGCTGTTGGTTCAGCAGGGTTCTTATGTGAAGCATTTGAGTATTTAAAGAACAGTAAAAATCTTGCGACTAAAGATTTAGAAACACTTCAAAAGAATACTTTTTATGGAAAAGAGAAAAAATCACTTGCATATATTATTGGGATTATGAATTTGATTTTTCATGGAGTTAGTTCTCCAAACATAATTCACACAAATACTCTTTCCACAAATATAACTGATATTCAAGAAAAAGATAAATATGATGTTGTTTTAGCAAATCCTCCGTTTGGTGGAAAAGAACGAATAGAAGTTCAACAGAATTTTCCAATTAAAACTGGGGAAACTGCTTTTCTATTTTTACAACATTTTATTAAAATATTGAAAGCTGAAGGTAAAGCTGGAATTGTTATAAAAAACACATTTTTATCAAATACTGATAATGCATCAATTTCGCTTAGAAAACATTTATTGGAAAGTTGTAATCTACACACTGTTTTAGATTTGCCCAGTGGGACATTTTTGGGGGCTGGAGTAAAAACAGTTGTGTTATTTTTTGAGAAAGGTGCCCCAACAAGAAAAATATATTATTACCAACTTAATTTAGATAGAAATTTAGGTAAGACTAATCCTTTGAATGAAAATGATTTAGCTGAATTTGTTAAATTACAAAAAACAAAAGCTAATTCGGATAATTCATG
>ERZ795044.290-NODE-290-length-46662-cov-15.284657_pt1 | contig 46662 bp, 32 predicted proteins | sample MGYA00375128_ERZ795044 | MGnify/ENA primary metagenome ERZ795044 (study PRJEB30173, sample SAMN05720213) | anaerobic digester metagenome | isolation source: active sludge of municipal wastewater-treating anaerobic digesters | place: USA | collected 2014-12-22 ...
CATTGGCCAGTTCATGCCTGCCCAGATACAACTCGAAGCGTTCGGCCACCGGCGGGGAGCCGGGACGAATGCGGGCCAGCGAACATTGACTGGCTGGCCAGTCGCGGATCACGGTGATCCGATCCGCGGGAAACTCAGGCTGGATGCGATGCGTGATGAGAAGATCCAGCCAGTCATCGCGCTCCAGGCTCGATGCCTCGATGTTGGCATCCGCGAGCGCAGCGCGTAGCACATCGACGGACGCAGCGAACGGGTCGAGTCCGAGGGTCTGCGCAAACAGTTCGCGATAGGTCAATGACACACACTCTGAACTGCGTCCGAGCAAGGCCAATGCTGCCTGCACCAACTCCACGGTTTCATCGATCAGGCGCAAATGATTCCAGCCCACCCGATACCATTCGAGCATGCTGAACTCGGGATTGTGCCGCCTGCCGACTTCGCCGTTGCGGAACACGCGCCCCAGCTCGTAGCAATCCCCGACGCCCGCCGCGAGCAGGCGTTTCATCGGAAACTCGGCCGAGGTACGCAGCCACCGTTGGCGTGATGGGGATTCAGTCGGGCCCGTGAACGCGGTGGAAAAACTCTCGATATTCGGTTCGGTGTTGGCCGCCTCGGAGAGGATTGGCGTTTCCACTTCCAGCACGCCGCGCCTTGCGAAAAATTCGCGGATCAAGGCGTACAGACGCGCACGCAGCCGCAATGCCTCGCGCAAAGGCTCGTGCGGCATCGACGGACTCACGCGCCCTGCCCGGCCAGATAGTCCAGCAGCTTCGCTTCATCCCAGATTTCGACAGCCAGCGCCTGCGCCTTGTCGAGTTTGGAACCGGCCGCTTCGCCGGCGACGACGAAATCGGTCTTTCTCGACACGCTGCCGGCCACCTTGGCGCCCAACGCCTCCAGTTTCGCACCGGCCTGATCGCGGCTCATTGAGGACAGCCTGCCGGTCAGCACCACGGTCTTGCCTTCCAGCGGCAAGGCAGTAGCGGAACCCGCAACCGATTGCGCAAGCTCGCTCAGTTCGTTCCAGGCTCTCACGCTGCGCTGGTACAAGGTTGCGTTGGCTGCATCGGCATGCCACGCCAGCCACGCGGCAACGGTGTCGGCAGGCAGTCCGGCGCTGACCAGCTGCTGCGATGGAAGTCCGGCAAGCGCATCGGGCAGATTTCCCGTGGCTGCCAGTTGTTCAGCGCGTCGGGGCGTCAGTTTGGGGATCTCCAGTTGCACCAGAAACTCATCGACACCCAGCCGAGACTTCAGCTTTGCCGAGACGTCGTGCTCGTCGCTCAGCACGACACCGCGGACCAGCAAATCATCCAAGGCCTGCTGGTTGCCGGGCTGGGCAAAAAAATGATCGATGGAGCGGGCTACCTCGCCACCAATGTCCGGCAGCAGTTTCAGCAGCGGCCAGGGCATGTGGCGAATCCGATCCAGCGTGCCAAACCACTGCGCCAGGACCTTGGCCGTGCTCTCGCCGACATGCTCGATGCCCAGCGCAAACAGGAATCTCTCCAACGTGGCGCGCTTGCTGTGCTCGATGGCCTCGACCAGGTTTTCCGCCCACTTGCTGGCCACCTTGCCGGCCTTGACGGTTTCCGGCGTGGTGCCGTCGCGTTCGTCGGCGCGGCGCTTCATTTCGACGAAGTCCGCAACCGAGAGTCGGTACAGGTCGGCTATCGACGACACGAAGCCGAGATCGCAAAGATCCTCGATCAGGCGCGAGCCAAGGCCGTCGATGTCCATGGCGCGGCGCGAGGCGAAGTGAATAATCGATTCCTTCTGCTGCGCCGGACAAATCAACTCGCCCGAGCAACGCCAGACCACCTGTTTTTCTTCGCGCACCAGCTCCGACCTGCAGATCGGGCAGTGCGTGGGCATCTGCCACTTCACGGTGTCGGCCGGACGCAACTCGTGCATGACGCGCATCACTTCCGGGATCACGTCACCGGCGCGGCGCACGATCACGCTGTCGCCTACCCGCACATCGAGCCGCTCGATCTGGTCGGCATTGTGCAAGGTGGCATTGGTAACCACCACGCCGGCCACCTGTACTGCTTCAAGCCGCGCAATGGGTGTGGCGGCACCGGTGCGGCCGATGTTGATGTCGATGGCCAGAACCCGCGTGGTCTGCTCCTGGGCCGGGAACTTGTGCGCGATGGCCCAGCGCGGTGTCCGGCCGACGAAACCGAGTTCACGTTGCAGGGCGAGGTCATCCAGCTTGTAGACCACGCCATCGATATCAAACGGCAACGTGTCGCGTTGTGCGCCAATGCGACGGAAGTAGTCAAGGCAACCATCGAGGCCACGCGCGGTTTCAACCAGATGGCTGACCGGGAAGCCCCAGTCACGCAGGCGAGTCATGAATGCGGAATGTGTCGCCGGCAATTCCGATTCGACCATGTCCCCCGGTGCGTAGGCATAGAAGGCGAGCGGACGGGTGGCGGTGATAGCCGGATCGAGTTGGCGCAGCGATCCGGCAGCACCGTTGCGCGGATTGGCCAACACCTTGCCACCTTCGGCGCGCGCCTTGGCGTTGTATGCATCGAACCCCGCACGCGGCATGTACACCTCGCCGCGCACTTCCAGCACGGCTGGCCAATCCGCACCGCGCAGTCGCAGTGGAATGGCGCGAATGGTGCGCAGGTTTGCACTCACATCCTCGCCGGTTTCGCCATCGCCGCGGGTCGCGCCTTGCACGAACACGCCGTTTTCATAGCGCAAGCTGATGGCAAGGCCATCGAACTTGGGTTCCACCGAGAATCGCGGCTCGGCATTTCCCGTGCGCTCCACGATGCGCTGCACGAACTCGGCGACTTCCGCCTCGCTGAACGCGTTGGCCAGGGACAACATGCGCTGCGCGTGACGGACTTCGGCAAATCCTTCGGCTGGCCTTGCACCCACGCGTCGCGTCGGCGAATCAAGCCTCGCCAATTCGGGGTGAGTCGCCTCCAGCGCCTCGAGTTCACGCATCAGGCGGTCGTACTCGACGTCCGGGATCGCCGCGTCGTCGAGCACGTGATAGCGATAGTTGGCTTCCTCGATCAGCGTACGCAATTGGGCTGCGCGCTGAGCGGGGTCGGCGGATGTCTCACTGGCGTTCATGCGCGTCGAAGCGTTGCACTGGCAGGTAAGGAGTGGAAAGTCTAGCCCGCATTGCTCGTGAATGATGCGGGCCATTGGCTTGCCGTAACCCGTGCTGCGGGTGCAGGATGATGGAGAGCAACACGAGGACACGACCGATGGCAAAGAAATCCTGGGCGCCCTGCCCGATCAAGGACAAGGCATTTGATTACAGCGGTGACAAGCTGGCCAAGGCCTGGCCCAAGCTGCACGCGGGTGACCAGGAACCCTTTCCCGACGAGACGCACGTTGACGTGTTGCTCAAGGCCAATCCAAAGCTGGGCAAGGATGCTGCGGCCATCGCTGCCGATCTGCAGGAGGCGTGGCGCGATTTTCATCGCGGCGAGTTCCAGCGCGCCTACGAGTCGGGCCTGGCGCGCAAGGCGCTGGGTGCATCGGTCGCGATCAAGGCGGCAGGCATCCATGCAGGTCGCCTCGTCGATGATCCGGCCAGTGTCACTTCGCGCTACGAGGATCTGGTTCGCCTGGCTGAGGAAGCCGTGATCGCGCTGCCGGGCCAGGTCAACAGCCACTTCCGGCGTGCCTTTGCCTTGGGCCGTTTGAGCCAGTCGATCTCCATTGCCAAGGCGCTGGCCCAAGGTTTGGCCGGCAAGGTGCGCGAATCACTGGAAACCACGCTCAAGATGACCTCGAAGCACGCCGAGGCATCAACCGCGCTTGGTCTGTATCACGCCGAGATCGTCGGCAAGGTGGGCGGCATGCTGGCCAAGTTGACCTACGGGGCCAACGCCAGCGATGCGGAAAAACACCTGAAGGCCGCCTTGAAGTTGACGCCCGCCTCTCCGATCGCCTGGATCGAGTACGGCAACGGCTTGCTGTTGCTGCACGGCGACAAGCGCGAGGACGATGTGGCCGAAGCCTTCGACAAGGCCGCCAAGCTCAAGCCCATGGATGCGATGGAAGCGCTGGACGCGAACTGGGCGCGCGAGCAGATCGAGTAAATCCGGGATTCGGGATTGGGAATTGGGGAAAGCGAGTAGTCGTCTACTGATTCCTCCCCGCGATTCAGACATTCAATGCCCGGATTCGAAGCCTGCGCTCCACACTCCCGAGTAGCCGCTGGTCCGAATCCCTACTCTCAGATCCGAATGCCACTGACTTAAGGCCGGCGCACCCAGATACCGTCATTCCGGCGAAAGCCGGAATCCATTTTGGTCTTGGGCATCCGGCGGAGAAAAGCAATATGGATCCCGGCTTTCGCCGGGATGACGAGCTTAAGTCAGTGCCATTCCTCTCAGATCCCAAATCCCGGCCTCCCGGAAACCCCGATTCCCGCCTTGCCGCGTTGCACACGGCACCATGTTGATGACGACCTCCCTGGATTGCCTTAACCTCGCGTCCATGGGGTCGGAACGTACGGACGAGGAACTGATGCTTGCGTATGCCGGGGGCGACATGATCGCCTTCGAGACCCTCTATCGCCGTCATCGCGGCACCCTGTACCGCTTCCTGCTGCGCTCCTTGCGTCAGCGCGCCGATGCCGATGAACTGTTCCAGGAAACCTGGAGCCGGGCCGTGGCCGCTCGCGAGCGTTATCGGCCGGAAGCCAAGTTCAGCACCTGGCTCTTGCAGATTGCCCACAATCTGGTGATCGACCGCTTTCGCCGCTCGCGGCCGCATGCCTCGGCGGAGGAAACCGATCTGCTGTTCAGCCGCCTGGACGCACCGGAGTCCGAGCAGCCGGATCGTGTGTTGAGCGAGTTCGAGCAGCGCCGCAGGCTTCAGCTCGCGCTTGAGGAATTACCTGAAGAACAGCGCGTAACCTTCTTGTTGCGCATGGAAAATGGCCTTGGACTTGAGGAACTTTCGGAAGTCACCGGGGCGGGCCGGGAAACCGTGAAATCCCGCCTTCGCTATGCCCTTGCGCGGGTGCGGGCGAGGTTTGAGTCATGAGCACGCGACGCGATCCCGAACAGGATCTCCAACAGCTGCTGAACGCAGATCGGGGCGACCTGGGCCACATCTACGACAAGCTCGCCCGTGCCGAGCCACCGCCACGCCTGGACCGGATCGTGCTCGGGGAAGCTGCGCGCGCCATTCGCAGTCAGCGTCAGCCGCGTGCGCAACGCTGGCTGGTCGGATTCGGGTCGGCCGCTGGAATTGTCCTCGCCGCAGGAATCGCCTGGCAGGTCGGTCAGCAAATGCAGCGGCAGGACGCTGCGGATACATCCTCGGACAGTGCCCGCAGCGTGATACCCGTGCAGCCAATCAGCGCACCGGCCGACGTCGAGCGCGAAGCGGTGTATGCCCAGCCCTCCGCCGAAAGCGTCGCCGCGCCGCAAGCTGCAGCGCCAGCGAAACAGGAGTCGGCCCCCATGCGTGCGCGCCAGGAAAAACCCCGGCCTGCGCCACCTCCTGCACCCCCGGCTCCAGCATCGCCACCCGTCCCAATGCCCGAATTGGCAAAGCCGAAGGCGGACACGGCGCAGCCGGCTGCTGCCGAACCCTTCCCGGCTGCCGAGGAAAGCGCGGCATCTGCGGCGGGTGGCATCCTGCGCGAGCAAGCCGACATGGCGGCCGAGCCAGCTGCGGTTGTGGAAGAAAAGCGCGCCAGCGCTGCCAAGGCGCCTGCACCCAGCGCATCCATGCGCTTGCATCGGAATATCCAATTGGATCCCGAGGCATGGCTCGGTGAAATCATCCGACTCGAAGAACAGGGTCGGCACCAGGAAGCCATCGAGAACCTGCGCCTGTTCCGCCGCAAGTATCCCGACCATGACCTGCCGGATGTCTTGCGCAAGCTCGATCCATGAGTGTGTTGCACGCGCTGCGCAGGTCCGCGCAGTTGTCGCTGGAAATCCGCAAGAGTCGTTTCCTGGTCCAGGCAGAACGTGTTGATTCGCCCGATCAGGCCATGGCATCACTCAAACGGATGAGCGATCCGCTGGCCACGCACAACTGCTGGGCCTGGCGCATCGGCGCGCTTTACCGATTCTCCGATGATGGCGAACCGGGCGGCACGGCGGGTCGTCCCATTTTCCAGGCCATCGAAGGCCAAGGCATGGACCGCGTTCTCGTGGTGGTGACGCGCTGGTACGGAGGCATCAAGCTTGGAACGGGCGGTTTGGCGCGCGCCTATGGCGGGAGCGCGGCGGAGTGTCTACGCCTTGCCGAACGGATTCCGTTGGTGGCGATGACCCGGATGCAGGTGCATTGCGAATTTGCGCTTCTGCCGCTGCTGATGGCCCGGCTGCACGAGTTCCAGGCGCAGAAGGTGGAGGAAGCATTCGATGCACAGGGCGCACGCCTCAGCCTGCGTCTGCCACGCGATCAGGCAGGCGGACTACGCCACCTGCTGACGAATCTGAGCAAGGGGCGTGCGCTTATCGAGCCGGAACAGCCGGAGTAGTGGACTGCAGCGGCAACGCAGGTGCGCCCAGATCGCGATCAGCATCGCCCGTGGATCCGGTGCGCATGTTCGCCGGAATATGGCCAACGTCACCCACCGAAAGCACCTTGAAGCGACCGTCCGCTTCCACCCGGATGCGGGTGATGCTGGCGTGGCCCGGCGACATCTCCAGCCACGACTTGGTATCCACGCCGAGCGCGCGGGTCACCAGATAGCGAATCACGTTGCCGTGGCAAACCATCATCTCGGTGCGCGGTTTTCCCTGCGCCGGTTTGAAGTACTCATCGAACACGCCATCCAGTTGCTTCTTGCACGCAGCCATGCTGGCCGGATCTTCCTTGTCCGCTACTTCCTTGCGCCAGGTGGGTGGCGTGCACTCTTCCAGTCCATCAATGATCGAGAAGCTGCGCCCCGGAAACTCCTGCGCGATGGCCGCCGCGGTATCGCGCGCACGCTGCATCGGGCTGACATACAGGGCATCGAACCCATCCGGGAATCCCACCAGGCGGGCACCGGCCATCTGTGCTTGTGCCACGCCGAGTACAGACAAACCCGGGCCGAGCTTCTTGTCGGCATCGGGGTTGGGCAAGTAATTGCCATGCCGCACCAGCACGATGGTGCGCGTTGCCGATTCAGGGGGTGCACTCGTCTTGTCGGCAACTGCGGATGGGGTCGTTGCAATCAGCAAGACAAGCACAAACAGCATTTTCAAGGTCATTGATCACTCTCCAAGGCTGCGACAACGTTCAGGGGTTGAACTGACCGACCAACGTGACGCCGCTGTAGTTGGACCACGCGTACAGCATCACATGCCAGGTTCCCGCCTGCGGCGAGGCAATGACGCAGGTTTCCGTGCTGCTGGATGAAGTGGATCGGCAATCGTAAACCTGTTGGGTGGGTGGCGAACCCCGGCGAACATACAGATCCATGTCGCCCGTGCCACCGCTGCTGCTGAAACTGAGATTGGTCGCACCCGCGGGAACTTCCAGTGTGAAGTAGATGGTCCCGCCCTGAGTGTCGGAAAGCCCCGCAACCGGCACGCCATTCTGCAAGGGACCACCGCCTGGCGATACGACCACGTTGCGCACGCGATCATCGGACGCGCCATCGTCATCGGTCACGGTCAGGGTGACCTGGTAACTGCCGCCTACCGCGTAGCTGTGTTGTGGATTGGCAACGGTGGAATTGCCGCCGTCACCGAAATTCCAGGCATGGGAAACGATGCTGCCATCATTGTCCGTCGATGTATTGGTGAAGCTCACATCGAGGCCATTGGCCAGCGAGCTGAAATTGGCCGTTGGCGGCTGGTTCGGCAGGGCCTCGAATCCGTGCGCAAAAATCAGGTCCGATGCCTGGCTGGTGCCTTTGGCCACTTCGCCGAGGAAGGCGAGGCCCAGCTGTGCGAACGGCACGCTGTGTTCGGCGCTATCGCCCATGTTGACCAACAGGTCATTCACGCTATGAATCTGCTGAAAATCATGCCCCATGCCGCCCCCCTCGAACACGAACGACGACGGATAACCAGACGATGTCCAGGATGCGTGATCCGAACAGGCATACCCGCACGGGCTGCTGCCGCGACTCATGCCCAATGGCGCCAGGTAGGCATCGAACAACTGGCCCATGAACGCATTCAAGGTTGAGCTGGTGAAGTCGTTGATCACCTCGATCTCGACCTGGCCTGGCTCGTGGTAGTTGGTCATGTCCAGTTGCAAGGCGCCGACCACGTTGACGCCATCCGCCTGGAATGACTGGGCAATGGCCTGCGAGCCGTTCAATCCCACTTCCTCGGCGGCATAGCCCATGAATTTGACGGTGCGCTGCGGGCGGAAGTTGCTGGCCATCGCCACGCGCAGGATTTCGGTCAGGCTGGCAATACCGGAGGCATCGTCATCGGCACCCGGCGCGCGCTCGGTCGCCGGCGGCAGGTTGTCCACATGGTTGATGGAATCCAGGTGTCCACCCAGAACGACCACTTCATTGGGAAGCGTCGTGCCCTGGATGGTCAGGATCACCGAAGGCTGACCGCCACAGTCGCCGCAGGCGGTGAACAATTCGGCGCTGACATCACTGCGGCCATTGGCCAGAGCCAGCCAGGTATCGCGGATCCAACCTGCAGCTTCCGCACCCGTTGCACTTGCGTAGTAGCGGTTCTGGTAAGCCTGAAGGTGACTGATGGTGTTGTATATGTTCAGCTCGCTGACCTGCGGCAGCCAGGCGTTCACCACATTCGCGTGGTCGATGGTGTAACCACCCATGGGTTCAAACTGCGTGGCCTGCCTGCTGCGGTCATTGGCCAGGAAGGCTTCCGCAGCGGCGCGGCTCGGAAACGAGAAGAATCCACCACAGCGGCGCTCTTGCAGGTGAACGTACCGCCCCAGCGCATCCACCTGCCCCGCATCCAGTTCGGCCAGCATGAGTGCATTGCCCAGGGCATCCACGCGTGGCGCGGCGGACGCATGCATATCGGGCATCCCCTGCCAGGTTTCCTGGGCAGTAATCACGAAACGCCGGGAGTCACTGTTGACAGGTGCGGCCACTGCGGCTCCCAACGCAAGCGCAGAACCCAGCATCAGGGAAGCGTGAACGTACCTGCCAAGCGTGTTGAATCGAAACATGGATGATTCCCAATTTGAGGACCTGCGCCGAGACTCCACCTCGAACACGAGGCACGGCAGCCAGAGATTATTGCATGCGACTGGCCAACCCAAGATAGCGCTGAACAAGCCGCTTCCGTTCGTGGAGAGATACTATGTTGCCGTCCAACCAGCTCTGAGCAAGAGAATTCCGTTCGTGGTGAGCCCTTCAATTCCGTTCGTGGTGAGCTTGTCGAACCATGAACGGAATCCTGCCAGATTCCACGCCCTTTTCGAGCGGAAAAGAGCGATACCTATCCCGGATGACAGGCCGGTTCCCCGGCCTGCCCTTCGGGCCAACGCTTCGCGCATGTTCGCTACGGCATCCTGCCTACGCAGTGCGCTGCGCTGCATACTGGCTACGTTGCTCAAACCCGTTCGTGGCGAGCCCCCAAATTCCGTCCGTGGTGAACCCTTCAATTCCGTTCGTGGTGAATCCTTCAATTCCGTTCGTGGTGAATCCTTCAATTCCGTTCGTGGTGAATCCTTCAATTCCGTTCGTGGTGAGCTTGTCGAACCATGAGCGGAATCATGGTGGCGCCTATTCATCCTCCAACCGGCCCAAGAATAGAGGGTGTGGTCAGCTCTACCCTCTAACCCTCACCCGCCGCGCACGCGCCGAGTCAGGCCCTTCAGGAAGTTGCGCAGCATCTGATCACCGCAGGCACGGTAGTTCTTATGCCCAGGCTGACGGAACAGCGCCGACATTTCCGGCTTGGTCACGGGAAAGTCCACCTCTTCGAAAATGCCGTGCATGTCTTCATCCTTGAGCTCAAAAGCAACCCGCAATTTCTTCAGCACCAAATTGTTGGTGATGCGCTTCTCGATGGCGCGCTGCGGATCGCCTTCCCTGCGCCCACGGGAATGGACGATCAAACCATCCAGGAAATGCGCAAGCACGCTGTCGGGACATTCGAGATAGCCGGGTTCCCCTTCCTTGCGCAGCATCGCCTGCGCGTGTTGCGCCTCCATGGGGAACGCGGCATCCGCCATGCGCGTGATCTCAGCCACCTTGCGGTCGGACAGGTCGAGCATGTAACGCACGCTGCGCAGTACATCGTTGTTGATCATCAAAGCGGATCCCGAGGGTGGCCTGACAGTTCGCCGCACTTGGCGAGACTATCGCCTGCGGATCATGCAACACTTTTGATGTTGTTGGTCCAGCGAAACCCGGACGTGGTTCAGCAGGCCGATCCGCAACGGAATTCGTAAACACCGAATTGTCCCTGGAATCAGCGCATGAATGGAAATGACCCCAGGTCCTTGAACCACATGCAGAAGGGCACGAGCTCAGGACTGGACATGCATCAGGTTCCCGGGTGCGTATGGGTTGGCATGCTGCTTTGGCTTCTGGCCTTGTTGGGCGGCTGCGTATCGCCACCGCAACGATCACCTTTGCGCACACCGGATGAGGTTCGTGCCCAGTTGGTTCAATTGATCCCGCCCAAAACGCCGGATCGCGCGGGTTGGGCTGCCGATATCCAGTCCTCGTTTCTGTTGCTGGATATTCCGCCGAGCACGGAAAACCTGTGTGCGGCACTGGCCGTCATTGCCCAAGAATCGACATTCGTGGCCGATCCGGTGGTGCCCGACCTGGGACGAATCGCACGCAAGGAAATCGAGCATCGCGCCGCTCAGCACCACGTCCCTGCCTTTGCCGTGGGCGTTGCACTCATGCTCAAGTCGTCCGATGGGCGCAGTTACGCGGATCGCATTGCCCGCGTGCGCAGCGAGCGCGAGCTCAGCGAAATCTACGAAGACCTGATTGGTCGCGTGCCTTTGGGGCGTCAGTTGTTTGCCGATTCCAATCCGGTACGCACCGGCGGACCCATGCAGGTGAGCATCGCCTTCGCCGAGCGTCATGCCGCCGACCATGCGAATCCCTTTGCTGCCGATGGCTCGATCCGCCATGCCGTGTTCACGCGGCGCGGTGGTTTGTACTTCGGTATCGCCCACCTGCTCGACTATCCGAGCAATTATCCACGGCACATTTACCGGTTTGCCGATTTCAATGTCGGCTGGTATGCCAGTCGCAATGCCGCGTTCCAGAACGCGCTCGGCATTGCCACCGGCGTGCCCCTTGCGCTTGATGGCGATCTGCTTGTTCCCGGCAGGCTCAGTGCGACTGAAGCGGCGGCCCGCACACTCGGGCCGCAGTTGGGTCTGGGTGATGCCGGCATTCATCGCCAGCTCGGGATGTCGGACGGATTGGCGTTCGAGGAAAGCGCGCTGTATCGCGGGGTGTTCGAGATTGCCGATCGTCGCAAGGGCAAACCCATGGCGCGTGAAATGATTCCGCAGATCCGGCTGGAAAGCCCGAAGATCACACGCAAGCTGACCACCGAATGGTTCGCCAATCGCGTGCAAGCGCGCTACCAGCGTTGCGTCAACCAGGGGTTTGCCGACATCCGACAAACACCCGATTGATCGCCAAGGAATCCTACTTGCCCAGTTCGTAGAGGTAGTCGATGAAGGACATCACCGCACCGTCGTAGCCACGTACGGCGGGATTGCTGGATTCGATCAACATGTACTCATCCGGTGCGTGGGCACCACTGCCGTGGCCGAGACCAAAATGTCCAGAGGCAAGATTGAGCGGCGGATTGGTGAAGATGAATCCCGGATACGAACCGGCATTGCGTGGCCACAGCGTCGGCTTGAGGCCAGCCGCCTTGAGCACCTTGACCTGCGCCTGCATCAGGCGCGAATCCGCGCTGGTACTGGTGGCATCGTAACCGCCGCTGACGTTCACCTCGATATCGCCGTACCCGTGGTTCTTCAGATGCGCCTTCAGCGCCGCCACGGCATCGTCGAAACGCATGCCGGGCACCAGGCGCATGTCGATCTTGGCCACCGCGCTGTGCGGCAAAACGGTCTTGCCGCCCGGACCTGTGTATCCAGCGACAAGGCCTTCGATATTGATGGTGGGTTGTGAAACCAGGCGCTCCATTGCCTGCTGCCAGGCGAGGTCGTCAATCCAGTGTGAGACGCCAAGCTGCTGCTTGTATTTGACCTCATCACGCCGGGCAGCCGCCTCGGCCACCATGGCTTTTTCTGCCGCGCTGATGGCCGGTGCCTGCGGGTAATTGTCAACCGTGATCGTGTTGCCGTCTTCGGAGACCAGGGTGTCGAGCGCCTTGACCAGACGCCAGACCGGGCTGTCGACCATCGCCTTCAACGAAGAATGCACATCCTTGGCCGGTCCCCTGCCCCATTTTTCGCCGCTGGCAACGAGTTCGAGTTCGACGATGCCTTTTGCGCCCAGGCTGACGGTGATGCCGCCTTGCAGGTCCTGGCTTGCCGAGGGCATGAACACGCCGAGGGTTTTTGCGAGGGCCGCCTGAACTTCCGGATTCAGTGCCAATTGGCCGATGTGCGGAGAACCGATTTCCTCTTCACCCTCGGCAACCAGCACCAGGTTCACCGGCAGCTTCTTTCCTGCACCGCGAATGGCATGCAAGGCGGCCAGCAACGCCGACTGCGGTCCCTTCTGGTTCACCGCCCCGCGCCCCATCATCACCTTGCCAACACCGGGTTTGTCGATGATCTTCGCTTGCAGCGGCGGCGAGCTCCACTCGGCAGGATCAAACTGCTTTACGTCATACATGAAGTACAAGCCAACCGAGTGTTTCGCACCGGCATCGAGCATGGCAAACACACCCGGTTTGCCATCAGTCTGGATGATCTCGACCTTCTGGAAACCCGCTTCGCGAGCCAGCTTGGCCATGTAGTTGGCGCCTTCCTGCGAGTTCAGGTTTTCCGCGGCGATGGAGGGGAACGCAATCCAGTCCTGCAGGCGCTTGATGTTGTCCGCATGCTGCTGGCTGACCTGCTTTTCCAGGGCCGCCCGACCGGGCGTAGCCGCACAAACCGTGGCACTCGCAAAGACGAGGCCGCCCAGCAATGCACCGAAGGCAAGACCATGACCGCGAATTTTCCAGGCAGATCCAGGCTGACGCATAACCTCACTCCCGTTGGTTGATGGAACAGGCAATGCCGGATTGCACACCCGGCCAGCCTGCGACGCAAGGCCCACGTATACTCGGACGCTTCATCTTGCCACGGGGAAAACCGCCATGCGCCAATTCCGCATCGCCAGCGTGCTCGCGTGCCTGGGCCTGATCCTGCCGGCCTGCTCAAGTGCACCCACACGTTCGCCGCCGGCGCACTACGATCTGCTGATTCGCAACGGCGCGGTTTATGACGGCAGCGGTGCAGCGGCGCAATCGGTGGATGTGGCGGTCAATGGTGATCGTGTTGTCGCCCTGCTGCCTGCGGGCACGCCAGCCAGCGCAACTACGGTGATTGACGCGGGAGGTCACGCGGTGGCACCGGGCTTCATCAACGTGCTCAGTTGGGCGACGGAATCCCTGATCGCCGATGGCCGAGGCATGTCCGACACGATGCAGGGCGTGACCCTGGAGATCTTCGGCGAGGGCTGGTCCGGCGGCCCGCTCACCGAGGCCATGCGTGCGCAGGCGCTCAAGCAGCAAAGCGATTTTCATTTTCCCATTCCGTGGACCTCGCTCGGCGAATACCTCGAACACCTGCAGCAGCTCGGCATCACGCCCAACATCGCATCCTTTGTTGGGGCGACCACGGTGCGCATTCATGAATTGGGCGAGGACGATGTCGCGCCGACCCCCGAGCAACTTTCGCGCATGCAGGACCTGGTTCGCGCAGCCATGCGCGAAGGTGCGCTTGGCGTCGGTGCCTCGCTGATCTATCCGCCTGCATTCTTTGCCAAGACCGATGAGCTGGTTGCCCTTGCTCAAGCGGCGGCCGAATCCGGCGGTGGCTATGTGGCCCACATGCGCAGCGAGGCCGATCAATTCCTGCCCGCGCTGGAGGAAACCATCACCATCGCCCGCGCAACCGGCCAGCACGCCGAGGCCTATCACCTGAAGGCGGCCGGTGCGCGCAACTGGCCGAAAATGGCGAAGGCAGTTGCACGAATCGATCAGGCACGCAGCGAAGGTGTGGACATCGCCGCAAACATGTATGCCTACACGGCCGGCGCCACCGGCTTGACGGCCGCCTTGCCGCCGTGGGTGCAGGCCGGTGGCCATGACGTCATGATCAAGCGCCTCAAGGATCCCGCCATCCGCCAGCGCGTGATCGCGGAAATGAAGGGGCCAGCCAAGGGTTGGGAAAACCTGCGCGAACTCGCAGGCGATGATGCCAAGGTGCTGTTCATCGGCTTCCGCAGCGAAGCCTTGAAACCCCTCACCGGCAAGACCCTGGCCGACGTGATCGCCCAACGCGGCACCTCGCCGGAAGACACCATGCTCGATCTCATCATCGAGGATGATTCGCGCGTGGATACCGCGTATTTCCTGATGAGTGAGGAAAACGTCGAACTGGGCCTGAAGCAGGCATGGACCAGTCTCGGTTCCGATGCCGAGTCCTCCGCACCGGAGGGTGTATTCCTGAAGACCAGCACGCATCCGCGCGCCTACGGCAATGTGGCTCGATTCCTCGGCCACTATGTGCGTGATCGAAACCTGATGTCGTTGGCGGAAGCAATCCACCGCCTCAGCGGCTTGCCGGCGAAGAACTGGAAGTTGAAGGACCGTGGCTGTCTTGCAGTGGGCTGCTTCGCCGACATCGTGGTGTTCGATCCGCAAACCATCACCGATCACGCCACCTATCCCGAGCCCATGAAATATTCGAGCGGCGTCAGTGATGTCTTCGTCAACGGCGTGCAGGTATTGCGCAACGGCGAGCACACCAATGCACGACCGGGGCGCGTGGTGCGCGGCCCGGGTTGGAAAGGTGAAACCCGTTCGACGTCGGCTCCGGCCTCGCGGCCTTGAGCCGACCTACAAAACTGCGCAATGTGCTCGTTGGTCGAACCGCACGGTTGCGATTCGAACGGGTGTAGGTCGGTTCAAGCGGCGCAGCCGTGGAACCGACATTTGAGGGGATGGATGGCTTGGCATCGACTTTACCGTCGGTTCCGACCTCGCTGTCTTGAGCCGGCCTACGAAGCAGGATTTGCGAGGGCGAAATCGAGCGCGGCGCGCACGGCGGCAACTTGAGCCGCGTTGCATTGCTCGGGACTGGCGCGCGGGCTATCCGGGTAAACCTCGGTGGTGGTGGTGTAGCGTGCGCCGGTGATGCCGGCACACAAGCCAAGGCGTTTGAGTGGATAGCGGATCAGGCCCAGTGCCACCACGTCGGAGCCGATGATGGTGCCATCTGCATCAGCGGGCGCGATGTGGGTCACTTTGGAAACTGCTTCGATGATTGCGTTCTGGAACGCAGGCTGCGGATTCTCGGTGTCGTCAACCAGATAGAACCCGTCCGGAATGGTGCCGGGCGTGAATGGATTTCCATCGCGCGCAGCCAATGCCGGACGGAACTCGGATTCATCCGTGTCCGTGGTTTCGTGCAGGTCGATGTGGGCGATGAATTGGCCGCGCAGTGAATTGACCAGATTCCACAGCGCAGCCGACTCTCCGGCGGGACTGTCCGCGTAGAACGAGCGGTTCGGGTCGATGGCGTCCGGGTTCCAGCGTTGGATGCGCTCGAACGCCCAGGGTGACACGCACGGTGCGATCAGCAGGTTCAGCTTTCCCGCGTATTCGCCGGCGAATGCTTCGGCAAACTGCAAGGCGCCGATGACGCCACTGGTTTCGTAGCCGTGCACGCCACCGGTGACCAGGGCAGTGGGCAGTGCATCGATCCAGTTGCGGCTGCGCAGGGCGAACAAGGGAAAGCGTTCGCCTGAATAGTCCAGTTCGCCGTACTGCTGAACTGTCCAGGACTTGCGCAAGCGGTCTACCACGGGCAGCACATCGTCGTGATAGCTGCGCCTGCGTACCTGGCGCGAACGCCAGATGCTGATCTCGGATTCACCCCAAGGCTGCCCTGGCGTGCCGATGAAACCGACGGAAGTTGCGTTGCTCATTCAGTGTTCGACTCCATCGAACTTCGGAAACGAGGCACTGTAGCATCAAGCCATTGCATTGCCTTGTTCATGCAAACTGGCATGCGAATTGCTAGGTTTTCAGCTCCGATCAACCAGAATTTGCTGATGTCCAGAGCGCCATCCATCACCGGCTTCCTGCTCGCCGTCCTGCTGACGGGGATGCCGGCGTTGCAGGCGGCGGAAATCACGCAGCAACCGCTGCCCTTGTTCGACTTGGCGGCGCCTTCGTTCACGAGCTACACCATCCATGACGGACTTCCGGCCTCGGTCATGACAGGCGTAGTCGTGGACCGGGCTGGTTTTGTGCTCGCTTCCTCGGCCAGCAGCATCGTGCGTTACGACGGCAGTCATTGGGAATTGGACACGCCGTATGCCTCGAACGGCACCCTGCCAACCTTGACCTTGCGCCATGACGGATCGCTGTGGGCGGCATTCCGCGATACCGGCATTGCCCGTTTCGATGGAACGCGCTGGCAGCCGCAGGCGGATTTTCCATCCCGCTTTGCGCGCCGCCTGGTGGAAACGGTGCGTGTCGATGGTGGTTACGACTTCTGGGGGCTCACCACCGACCAGGGCTTGTTCAAGTTTGACGGCAAAACCTGGCACAAGGTCTCGGGAAGTGCGCAGCTTCCGCGAGACCTGCTCAACATCGCCGTCACGCACAGTCTTTTTGGACAGAGCCGGATATGGGTTGGCTGCGGATCGGCGGGCCTGTGGTACCGCGAAGGCGATGGTCCGTGGCAACGTTTCTCAGCTCCTGGCTTCGAGGGCAGCCAGATCGAGGATCTGCTGGTCACCCATGACCAGAGTCGGGAGCAGTTGTGGATATCCGCGTTCGGTTCTGGCCTTTGGCGACTCGAGGATTCGGGTCTGCGCAACTGGACCCTGCTAGGCGGCGAGTTGCCCAGCAACAGCATTTACTCGTTGGCCAGGAGTGAAGTCGGTGATGGCGAGTCGGTGATCTGGGTTGCATCGCGCGCGGGACTGCTGCGCATTTTCAAGGATCAGGTACAGGTTTTTGATCGCAGCAATGGGCTGGTTTCCGATGTGGTTCGTGATCTGCGGATCTGGAACAGTCCGGATGGCGTGCAGATCCTGTGGCTGGCCACCGAAGGCGGCATGGCCCGCGCCATTGCCGACGTAAGGCCGTGGAGCACGGCGTCCTTGCTGGGTGCCCGCAGCACGGGCGTGTTTGCCGTCCTGGTCGAACCGCATGCAGGTGGCGAGCGACTGTGGGCTGGTGCGCAGCAGGACGGGCTTGGCCTGTATGAGAACAGGCAATGGCGCCACTTTGGCATTGCCGACGGCCTGCCAACGAATACGGTACGAATGATCCGACGGATTGCAGATGGCGACGGTGGTTTCTCCGTGTGGATCGGTTTGTCGGGTGGTGGCCTGGCGCGCGTGTTTGACGGCCCGCGGTTCCAGACTGCCCCGGTGCCCTGGCCGCAGGTTACCGAGCAATCGGTGCTGGATCTCGTGGCGGCGGAATTCGAAGGCATCCACGATATTTGGGTGGCGACCCGCGCCAATGGGTTGTATCGCTTGCGTCAGGGCCAGTGGCAGGCCATTGCGCCGCCCGATGCACCAGCCCAATGGCGATCAACTGCCCTGCTCCATCAGGTGGATGCGCAAGGCAGGCGCTGGATCTGGGCCACCAGCTCCCTGGGGCTGCTGCGCTTCGATGGGAGAAAGATGGAGGTCGTCCTCGGTCCCGATGTACTGCACAAACTCAACCTCCTCGGAATAAGCCTGTTCGAAGACGAGGGCGAGTCCGTGCTCTGGATTGGCAGCGGCAACGGGTTGGTTCGCGTGAACAGCACTGACCCCTTGCATCCCCGCCTGCTGGATGACGACCTGCCCGCCGCTCCCGATCCGGTGGTGTATGACGCCACCCGCGATTCCGCTGGCAGAATCTACCTGTGCACCAACAATGGCGTGCAATTGTTGAAGGCAACGGCAAAAGGCTATTCCTCGCGCGTCTTCACCCGCCGTGATGGCTTGCCCCACGACGAGTGCAACACCAATGCGCGTTTCATCGACGTCCACGACCGCTACTGGACCGGCACCTTGGGTGGCCTGGCAGTCTACGATCCTTCCGCCGAACACGAAGACAGGCAGCCCAAACCGCTCCGCATCCTTGACGCCTGGATCGGCAGCAGGCAGGTGGATGCCGACAATATCGTGATGAAGCCCGACGAGCGCAACCTGAAAATCCGGTTCGCCCTGCTCTCCTGGTTGCACAACGACAAGAGCCGTTTCCGCACCCAGTTGATCGGCGACGAGCTTGAACCCGGCAGTTGGTCGGCAGCCAACGAACGCAGTTTCAACCACCTGCCGCCGGGTTCCTACACCCTGCGCATCGAGGCCATGGACTACGCCGACAACGCCAGCACGCCCATGAATGTCTCCATCCGAGTGATGCCTGCGTGGTGGCAAACCGGTGCGGCCCGCGTGGCCCTGGTACTCGCTGCCGCGCTGTTGTTCTACATGATCCTGCAATGGCGCAACCGGGCATTCACCCGGCAACGCCGCATGCTGGAGGAACAGGTTGCAGACCGCACACGCGACTTGAACCAGGCCAACACGCGCCTGACCGAATTGTCGCTGCAAGATCCCCTTACCGGCCTTTCCAATCGTCGCAAACTGCATCAGGTGATGCAGCTGGGGCTCGAAAGCGAACCGATCCGGTCCTGGAGCCTGATCTTCATCGATGTCGATCACTTCAAGGATTACAACGATCGCTACGGTCACCCCGCGGGTGATGAAGCGCTGCGTGCGGTCGCATCGGCGATGCTTCGATGCGCACCACCCCATGCGTTGCTGGCGCGCTACGGTGGAGAAGAGTTCGCTTGCCTGATTCCTGGTGCCTCACGCGCGGAAGCCTGCGATGTGGCGGAGTGCATGCGCGTCACCATGCGCAACAGCCAGGTCACCGTGCCGGGTTCGTCGGTCCTGACCCGCTTGACCATCAGCGCAGGCGTGGCCGAACGCGTCATCACCGAATCCGCCGACTTCCACAAGTTGCTGCATGAGGCCGACAAGGCGCTGTACCAGGCCAAGAATGCGGGACGTGATCGGGTTTGCGTGAGTGACCGATCTCCGATCCTGTCGAAGGAAGGGCTGCGCTGAAGGCGGAGCCTGGCTCAGCCTCCGCAGCCGCCACAACAGATCGATGGCAGTTGCCTGATTTCGCGAACGCAGTGCCCCGAATTGGTCAGCAAGCTGGTGATGTCTTCACCTTCCAGCCAGGCCGTCACCCGCAGTGAATGGTCGACGGGATCGATGTCCACATAGGCGGTGGCGTCAACCGACTGCAGCACATCGTTGATCGCAGCCACGTCCGGTGTCTGGGCGGCAAGTCGAATGCGGAATTCCATGCTGGACTCCAGGTTGCGCGCGAACAAATGCGCAGCGTGTATCGTGTCCATTTGCCGCTTCCGGCGCCCTGATCTGGATCAAGGGCACGGCGCTCGTCAAACTTCCGCATGTCCAAGCCATAAGATACCCGCATGAAACGCTATTCAGGCCCGTTGCTGACCCGTCAGCTCGCCGGGCGATTGCTTGCCCAACGCGATTCCGGTGCCCTTGCCTGGACGGCTTCGATGGATCTGGGGCGCAGCCAGGATCTGGTCCACCTGGCCGCAGACGCATGGCAATGGCGCGAGCAGTCCTATCCCTACCCGGTCGATCTCAAGGATCGCACCATCCACTTCTGGGACGGCAAGGATTTTGTACCGGTATCCCGCTACTCCGGCGCCTTGATCAAGCTGGTGCCAACCGATTGGGGTGTTCCAACCTTCGAGATCGACGGCATCAAGATGCTGCCCACGGCGCGCGAATCGCCGCTGGACGATGCGCGTCGCAAGGTGGCCCTGGTGCAGCCTGCCGGAAAGGTCGTGCTGGACACCTGCGGTGGCCTGGGCTATTTCGCCACCTGCGCACTCGAAGCCGGTGCAACGCAGGTTTGCTCCTTCGAAAGGAATGCCGAGGTGTTGTGGTTGCGCTCGATCAATCCATGGTCCCCGGATGCGCATGCGCATGCTGATCGGTTCAGCCTCCAGCATGCCGATGTCCTGCAGGCCATCGACACCGTGCCGGATGCAAGTTTCGGCGCTGCCCTGCATGATCCACCACGCTTCGGCATCGCCGGTGAACTGTATTCAGCAGCCTTCTACGCGCAGTTGGCGCGGGTGCTGAAACGCGGCGCGCGCTTGTTCCACTACACCGGAACGCCGAACAAGTTGAGCTCGGGGCGCGACCTTCCTCGCGAAGTCGCGCGGCGCCTGCAAACCGCGGGATTCAAGGCGGAACCGGCACTGGACGGGGTAATCGCCATCCGCCGATGAGATTGCTGTCACGTGCAGGCCTGGACACGGATCACCTGCGGATCGTCTGCATGTTCGAGCAGCAGCCGGCGTACCCTGTCCTGCCAGACCTGCGCGAAGGCTTGGCGCGTCTCGGCGGTGGCATCTTGCGCCAATGCCTGCATCATCAGTGGTTTCATGTGCGGCGGCGATGGCATGGTGGAGAGATCCATGCTCACCGCCACCGCAGCGCCGTTGTCCCGACGGCGGAAAGTGGCGATTGAATCGTCTTCGGCATGACCGAAGCTCAAAAGGTCCTGGCGGACATGATGGCCGCCAATGCCGTGGAATCCATTGCTGGCGGCAGCGCCCGTGACCAGGGTGAAGACCTGCGCAATGACGCCGGTCGTCCCTTCATCTTCGTATGCACTCATGTCGACTTCGATGTCGCCGCGCTCGGCAGGGCCATCCGGATACAAGGCCCGCAGCGCCGCGTGCACCATCAGCCAGGCACCCGCCACGGTTGGGCAGGCGTGTCCGGTCAGCCTCACCGCATCGGCAAATTCGTAGCGGATGCGTCCGCTCTCCGCAGAACCAAGCAACTCGGCCAGACCATCATGAACGGTGATGGACGGCGCCTTGGCGAAGTGATCGGGCATGCCCACGGCTCAAGCCTCAGGCAGGCCAGTGATGCCGAAGTCGATGACCACGCCGTACTCGTCACGCTGCCGGTAGGTAACCGACAACTGCCCGCCAAAACACTGGCCCAGTTGCTCCAGCAGCGGAATCGGGTCGTGGTCGTTGATGAATCGCATGGCCTCGCCGTTGTGCAGCGCGCCAAGTGCACCGAAGATCGCCGAATGCCGGAAGCGGCGGGCAACGCCGCGCGCGTCAAAGACATGGACATTGGGTTCGGGTACGCACTGGAGTGACATTGCCATCTGCCGTGTGCTTCAACGGCACCATCCTATGCATCCACTGCGGCAATTCCCTGATCCAGATCAAATCCGGTAGAAATGCTTCAATTCGCCGAATGGGATCAGGCGGGCCCGTCAGCTGCGCCAGTAGTTGTTGGCGGCGGCGATAGTCTGGAAATTGGTGGCAACCACCTGGGAAGAGGCAATCAGCGCAGTGGCGTCCTCGCCGTACTGGGGTCGCAGGCGATCGCGCACTTCGGCGGATGGCTGCGTGTACTTGACACCCATGCGCGACAACTTGATCGCAAGTTCGAAACCCGCCTGTGGCGTATCGGTTACCAGGCTGCCCAACCAGAAATCACTCATGGCACGACTCCAGTTCATTTTGGAATCTGCATGTTCCTGCAACATCACCGCATCTGCAAACCCGGTGGATGCGTCATCAGCCAATTGATCGAAGTCAATGCAGGGAATCACGTGCCGCGAAATGATGGCAAGCGTGCCGCTGGATCTGTTTGCAATGGGCGATTCCATCCCGATCAGGCTCCAATCACGCGAAACCATTCCAATTGATGGAACGCTGGTTGCACATGCGCTTGGCATGGATTCAACCACGTTCAGGCGCCTGATGGATCAGGGCAAGATCAAGACGCTCTGCGAACGCGGCACCGGCGAAGACGAAGGCGTGTTTCGCATCAGCTTCTACCACAATGCTGCGCGCGTTCGCCTGGTCGTCGATCCGCAGGGCGCCTTGCATCAGCCCATGGACATTCGCCCTGACACGGCATGAACCGGCAATCCGGTTAGGATAGGTTCCTTTGCTCCTGGGCCTTGGCAGCGCGATGAGTCGGGTGATTCCCTGTCCTTGCATTTGGCCGTCCAGTCGATGTCTGGCGCGCACAATGGCAGTGAGTCTTCCGCTGCTGATGATTGCGGGCCTCGCCGGTGCGCAGGTGGCGGATGCCAGCGCCGATTCAGATGCCGGCGTCCTGCCGGTGGTCGTGGTCAGCGCATCACGCAGCGCAGAGCCCGAGCTTGATGTGCCCGCATCTGTCAGCGTGGTCGAGGCCAAGCCGGTACAAACTGCCCTGCCCGGTTCCGGCCTGGCCCAATGGCTGGCGCAGGTTCCCGGTCTTGTTGCCCAGGATCGCCTGAGCTACGCCCAGGACTTGCAGATTTCCCTGCGGGGATTCGGCGCGCGCGCATCCTTTGGCGTGCGCGGGATACAGATCCTGATGGATGGGCTGCCCTATACCTTGCCGGATGGTCAAAGCCAGACTGATCCCCTCAGCCTGTTGCTGGTTGATCGGGTCGAAGTCCTGAGGGGACCCACGGCGGTGATGTATGGCAATGCTGCCGGCGGCGCGATTCAACTGTTCACCGCCGATGCGCCTTCGCAAACCGTGCTGGAGGCCGGCATCCGATTCGGCAGCGACGCAACGCGTGAGGAACATGTCCGCACCGGAGGCAGGGTCGGCGCGTTCGACTATCTGGCCAGCCTTTCAAATTTTGCCACCGATGGTTTTCGCGATCACGGCAGCGCACGCAGGGATCATTTCTACGGCAAGTTGCGCTACCGGCCCGATGCATCATCCTCGCTAACCTTCATCCTCAACGCCGAAAACCAGCCGTTTGCCGAAGATCCCTCCTCGCTCAATGCAGGGCAACTCGCCGAGGATCCGCGCCAGGCGGTTGCGCGCGTATTCCAGTACGACGCCGGCGAAACGCATCGCCATCGGCAAGGCGGATTTGTCTACGCGCGCGACCTGGGCGATCAGGATCATCTGCAGGCATCGCTGTGGTCGGCAACCCGGCGCGTGATCCAGTTTCTTCCCTTCAGCGGCGATGAACCCCTGTCCAGTGGTGCCGTGGTGGATCTCGACAGCGCATCCGCAGGCGCCAGCCTGCATTGGAGCCGCACGATTCGGGATTCCGTTCTGGCGCAGCGATGGATTACCGGATTCGACTTCCAGCGCCAGCATGAAACGCGCAAGGGTTTCGTCAATGCGGATGGCATGAAAGGCGCGCTGGCCCGCGACGAGAGGGACGCAAGCTCCAGACTTGGCGCATTCGCGCAGTGGCGCCTGGGTCTGGCGCGCTGGCATCTGGACACCGGCATCCATCATTCGCGGGTTGCCTTCGATGTCGATGATCGCTTCGTCAACGCCTTCAATCCTGACGACAGCGGTCAACTGGATTACTCAAGAACCACCGCATTCGCGGGCCCGTCCTGGCGCGCTTCCAGCACCAGCAACCTGTACCTGTCGTTCGGCAAGGGCTTTGAAACCCCAAGCTTTGCCGAGTTGGCCTACCGTCCCGACGGCCAAGGCGGACTCAATTTCGAGCTGAAGCCTTCAACCAGTCGCCATGTCGAAGCGGGATACAAGGCCGATTTTTCCAGCACGACACGCCTGCGGCTGGCTGCGTTTTCCATCGAGTCAGACAACGAGATCGTCACCGCGAGCAATGTCGACGGCCGCTCCACGTTTCGCAATGCCGGTGGCACCAGCCGCAAGGGCCTTGAAATCAGCCTCGATGGAAAGCCGGGAGAGAACCTTGCAGGCACCCTGGCCTGGTCGCTGTTGAACGCACGCTTCTCCACCGGTGCGCTTTCAGGAGCCCGTCTGCCAGGCATTCCGCGCAGCACCTTGTTTGGCTCGCTGCGCTGGGAAAATGCCAACAGCGGACTGCATGCCTCGGTCGACGCCGCGTGGAGGGGGCGCATGTTTGCCGATGACGCCAACCTCCATGAAGCGGGAGGAAACCTTCGCCTTGGCCTTGAATTCGGCAAGCGCCAGCATTGGGGCGACTGGTTCCTGCGCCTGGACAACGCGCTCGACCGCCGCAGCGTGGGTGCCGTGGTGGTGAACTCGGGCAACGGGCGCTACTACCAGCCAGCAACGGATCGAACCTTCCTGATCGGTATCAATCTGCAACGCGAGTAAACCGAGTACCTGGCTGAGCGCATGGCGCCGTGATTCCCTTCATGGTTCCCTTCGACAGGCTCAGGGCAGGCTTGAGCTCACCACGAACGGAAGCGATTTGATCAGCGTTGCCCCACTCAGATCCTGGTCCAGGCAAGCACAGAATGCGCACGGATTCCGTTCATGGCTCGACGAGCCTGTCCTGAGATTCCATGTTGCAGGTCAACGAGCTCTGGACAAAATATTCCGTTCGTGGTGAGCCTGTCGAACCATGAACGGCTCTCACCTCCTCCGTTCGTGGTGAGCCTGTCGAACCATGAACGGACTCGTTCCAAGATCCGCGAATTCTTCGAGCGGCCAAGAGCAAAACCTATTCCGGATGACAGGCCGGTTCCCCGGCGTGCCCTTCGGGCCAGCGCTTCGCGCATGTTCGCTACGGCATCCTGCCTACGCAGTGCGCTGCGCTCCTTCCGGACTACGCCACAGATTCCGCTCGTAGCGAGGGGCGGAGGTCGGATGTCAACATGTAAGCACAGTCGAAGGGCTCAGCACGAGCGGATTTTGCTCGTGCACCGTTGCCTCAGTAGCCGAAGAACTCCTCACTGCGGATGTCATCTTCGTCGATGCCTGCCCCTGCAAGCACCGAGCGCATTGCCTGCACGAGTGCGGGTGGTCCGGAGACATAGGCGATGGGATCGGGCAGCCCCTGGATGGCATGGCTCACGAAGGCGCTGTCGATCTTGCCCTTGGCACCTTTCCAGCTGGACGGCGTGCCATCCATGTCGGTTACGGTGGCCAGCAGGCGGAAATTGACCATGCGCTCCTGCAAGCCTTCCAGTTCAGCAAGGAACGCGATGTCTTGCGGGCGACGGTTGCTGTAGAGCAGCAACAGTTCCTGTGCGCCCGGATTCGCGGCCGCATTGCGCAGCATGCTCATGAACGGCGTGATGCCGATGCCTCCAGCCACCAGAAGGGCTGCGCGCTCGGGCTTGCGATGAAGGGTGAGCGAGCCGAACGGACCCTCCAGTTCCAAGGGGCTGCCGATTTCCAACGAACCCAGTGCATTCTTGTAGGCGCTGCCCTCGCGCATGCGCGTGGCAATGACCAATTCGGATTCCTGCGGCGCGGCGACGATGGAAAAGGCATGCGATTGCGATTCCGAATGGCCTGGCTCGACAGGCAGAAACAGGTCAATCGCCTGGCCTGGCTTGAACGCAAAGCCGGCCGGCTTCTCGAAACGGAATTCCATGGTGCCTTCGGCAACGGCGTGTTTGCCGAGCAGGCGAGTCGATGATCTGGCCATCGTGAACCTCCTTTGTCATGCATTGGATGACACCAGCGCGTGGACCGTTCCCGCCATCGGGATGCGCCCATCATGCACCCATCGCGGCTGCGGGGGCCGAACCAGCCCAGAGAGCCACGATTCGCTGGATTGGGCATATAGTTGCACCCGCAACCCAACGCTCGCACCTGCCCTGGAGGATTGCCATGAAAGCGCTGCCCGCCCTTCTCGTGACCTTGGGCTTTTCCGCACTGGGTCTTGTCGCCTGCCGCGATTCAACAACCATGGTCGAGGCTCCTGCCGTGTCCGCGCCGGAGCTGGCCATGATTGGCGCCAACCTGCTCGAAGGCCTCGGCAATCATCGATTCAGCGTCACCAGCACGCATCCCGAGGTGCAGAGATGGTTTGACCAGGGCCTGATGCTGACCTACGGCTTCAATCACGACGCTGCCGAACGATCCTTCCTCAAGGCCACCGAGCTCGATCCTTCGTGTGCGATGTGCTGGTGGGGTGCATCCCTGGTGCTGGGTCCGCATGTCAATGCCGGCATGGAGCCGGCCGATGCGGCCGATGCCTGGTCGCGCCTGCAACGCGCACGGCAATTGGCACCCGGCGCAAGCGAGCGCGAGCAGGCCTTCATCACGGCGTTGTCCGCACGCTACGCCGAGCAGCCCCCCGAGGATCGTCGCCCATTGGACGAAGCCTATGCCGCTGCCACCCGCGAGCTGGTCAAGCAACGACCGGACGATCTCGATGCTGCCGTGTTCCACGCGGAAGCGATGATGGATCTGCAACCTTGGGACTACTACGACGCAGATTTGCAACCCAAGGGCCACACGGCGGAAGTGGTCCAGGTGTTGGAATCGGTGATGGCGCGCAATCCCGATCACGCCGGCGCGCTGCACCTTTACGTTCATGCCGTGGAAGCCTCCGCGGATCCGCAGCGCGGCGCCGTTGCCGCCGATCGCCTGCGCGAACTGATCCCCGGTTCCGGACATCTCGTGCACATGCCGGCGCACATCTATGCACGCGTCGGTCGCTGGCACGATGCGGTGATCGCCAACCAACGCGCCATCGAAGCGGATGACGCCTACCTTGCCGTGTGCCGCGGCAACACGCAGGGCGTGTATCCGCTCGGCTACGTGCCGCACAACCATCATTTCCTCTGGTTTGCGGCCAGCATGGAAGGCAGCAGCGCACTCGCCCAGGCTGCGGCGCTTACCACGGCAGAACGCACCAACCTGCAAGACCTCATGCGCCAACCCGGATTTGCCGGATTGCAACACTATTGGCTGACGCCATGGTTCGAACGGGTTCGCTTTGGGCGCTGGAATGAAATCAGCGCCAACCCGAACCCGGCGCCCGACTTGCCCTACGTCACGGCAATCTGGCATTACGCACAGGCCATGGCGGCGATCCGTTCCAACCAGCTTGATCAGGCGGATACCCATCTGGTGGCGCTGCGCCCCCTCGCCAATGATCCGGCCATGGAAAAATTGATGGTGTGGGATCGCTATCCCCTGAGCCATTCGGCGCGCATCGCCGAGCGCACGGTGACGGCGGAACTGGCTGCCGCACGCGGTGATCACGCCACGGCCATCGCCTCGCTGCGCGAGGCAGTTGCCATTGAAGATGCCATTCCCTACGACGAACCCCCGGGCTGGCACGCGCCGGTTCGCCAGTCACTGGGCGCGGTCCTCCTCGATGCCGGACGCCCGGTGGATGCCGAAGCGGTGTATCGCGAAGAACTCCAGCGCAACCCCGAGAACGGTTGGTCCCTGTTTGGACTGGCGCAAAGCCTCAAAGTGCAAGGCAAGGAAACGGCTGCCATTGATGACCGCTTCAAGGTCGCCTGGAAGAACGCCGACATCGAACTCAAGTCATCGCGCCTTTAGCTCCGGCGACTGAAGAATCCTGCGCTATTGCCTGCCTGCGAGTTCCTTGTCAATCAAGTCCAGCGCCAGTTCTGCCGCCTTCTGCTGGCCGCCCAGCGAATCGGCGTAACCGCCCATGAAGCCGGCATACTCGGTGAGCATTCGATGGATCTCGACGTTGCCGGAGATGGCTGCGACGCCGGCCGCCGATACCTGGGGTGATACGCCCACAGGACACGGGTCGACGTAGGACTCCTCGCCATTGAGCAGGGAGAAGCAATTCTTCCAGTATGGCGCGTGTGCAGCCAAGGGAATCAATCCACGGACCAAAGCACGATAGGCCGGTGGCTGCTCCATTGGAGCGGCCACCTGCGCCGCCTGTCGCAGGTAGTCTTCCACGGCATCGACGATCGTACGTTGGCGGGGCCAGCCGTTGCGACGCATCTCCGCGTAGGTTGGCAAGGTGAAATCGAAGCGCTGCCACTGGGATGCATGAAAGAAATCCACAAGCACCGGCCAACAGTCATCGCCACAGGATGCGCCGGCATCGAGAAAGGCCATTGCTCGCTGGCCCGAGCGGCCAACTTGTTCGAATGCACGCCGCTTGATGTGGGTCTGCGCTATTGATTCCACGATCTCCGCGCGCAAATCGACCAGCAGCAATCGCTCGCGAGCCCGGGCTGCTCGATCCTCGTTCCAGTTGGCGACCTGGATACCGATGAAGACACCCATCACGACAATCAGGAAATCGATGCCGATGGCGGTCCATTCCTGCTTCCGGAAATGGGCTATGACACGGCGCAGCAGCATGCATGGCTCCCTTGAGGTGACGATCGTTCAGTTGCAGTGGTAGGTGCCGTCGCTGGCCTTCGGGCAGATGTCGGGCGGACCATGGGCGTCCCACAATGCAGGTAGTCCCTTGGCTTTCAGGTAGGCGGGAAATTCGGCCAGTGCGCGCAACGACTTTCCAGCCGGACTGAACAGGAAAATCATGAAGTCCGGATTGTCGACGGTGACCCGCGTGCGCTCGATCTCCAGGGCCTCGGCACCACGACCCAACTCCACCATCCACAGTGGCAGCACGCTGGAAATCACCCTGCTGGGTTCTGCAATGTAGGTGTCGACGAGTGCATTGGCCCGCACACGATCCTGCGCGTTGCCACCATACAAGGCGGTTGCCAGCAGATCGAGGGCATCGGCAGGAAGGTAGCTCACGATGTTGCGCGAGCCATCGCTCCACAGATGCCTGGCAAGGGCGACATCGCCGTCGCGAAAAGCGATTTCGCCCAGTTCGCGCCTCGCCAGCAGCAGTCCGGTGGACTGCGCGTGATCGAGCAGGCGCTTGGCATTCCCGACATCGCCTTCGCGCAGGTAAAGCACGCCGCGCCAGCGCAGGACGTTCGGCACCATGGGATCGATCTCCAGTGCATGTTCGATGCGCTGCACGCCGGCCCTTGTATAGCCGCTGCCCGCCAGTGCCAGGCCAAACCAGAAGTTGCTGGTGATGTCATCGGGGTCCAGCCTCATGGCCCTCTCAAAGTATTGCCGCGATTCGATCAGGCCCTGCCCGCTGCGCGGTGCCGCCAGGCCCATTGCGGCCCATGGTTCGGCCAACTGCGGGTCCAGCTCGCTCGCACGTTGCGCATTGATGCGGACCTGGGAACGCGAATCCGCCACGCTGCCCCCGACATAGGTCGGCAGGATGGCGTGGATGGCGGCAAGCCGCGAATAGGCTCGCGCGTAGCCAGGATCGAGTAGAACCGCCTGCTGCAATTGCTTCACGGCATCCGCCATGTGGTCCCCATCGCGACGGTCGAACGTCGAGGAAGCCCGCAGGTAAAGTTGGTACGCCTCGACGTTTGCCGTGCCGGTTTCGACCAGTCGCTGCGACTGCGATCCGGCATCCAGTGCGACTTTCAGCGCATCGGTCACCTTGCGGGCAATGGATTCCTGCAGCGCGAACACGTCGGCATCGGTGCCGTCGAAAGTCTCCGACCACAACTGCACGCCATCGTTGACCCTGCTCAACTGCGCGGTGATGCGCAGGCGATTGCCTTGTTTTCGCACCGATCCTTCAAGGATGTTGCCAACCCCAAGGGCATTGCCGATCTCGCCAAGGCTGATTCCCTTGCCCTTGAACTGGAAAGACGACCTGCGCCCGGCCACCTTCAACTCCCTGACCTTGGCCAGTGAATTGAGGATTTCCTCGGCAATGCCGTCCGCGAAGTACTCGTTGTCGCGGTCGGAACTGCGACTGTCGAAAGCCATCACCGCAATCGACTTGGCATTGGACGCTGCCGAAGCCTGGGCGCCCGCTTCGGCCTTGGCGGTTCGTGCGGTTGTTTCGATCAACGCGGCTTCGCGCCGGGGTGCCAGCGCGAAGCGGTCAAATGCGAAATAAACCAGCGCTATCGCCAGAATGCCGATCATCATGCGGTCAAGGCGGCGCGCCGTTTGCGGCGCGATGGATTCCTCGGGCGTGACCTCGGAATCACGCTTGAGGCCAGCAGGAGTCAGCTCGAACGCCCAGGCGAATGCCAGCGCGGGCAGGAAACCTGCCGCCAAAACCAGTACCACGGCCTTCATGGCCCATGAGGGAGCTTCGAAAACCGGCAACAGGGTTGCCGCAACTTGGGTCACCAGCCAGGCACCGACCAGATACAGGCCAGCCATGCGGATCACGTTGCGGCGCTTGAGCTCGTCAAGAAGACTCATGCGGGGACTCACATGCCGGAGGTTTGGGAGTAGTTGCCATCATGGCGGCAAATGCATGTCCATTCAGTCGGACTGATCCATCTTGCGATCGGATCGTACGAACAGGATCAGCACCGCGCCGGCAAGCGCGAACACGGCACCGAGGGTGATCGCGACCGGCCAACCGAAGCCATCGGCAACAACCGCCAACAACAGTGCATTGATGAAACCCATGAGGTTCGCACCCGTGTTGAGCAGACCCGTGGTGGCACCGGCATGGCGTCCGCCGATCGCGCTGGCGGTCGCCCAATACGGGCCTTCGGTACATTGGTTGAAGAAAAAGCAAAGGCCGAGCATCAGCGCAGCGACGCGCGCATCCGGATTGAAGGCGACACCGAGCATGAGGGCACCCGAAGCGAGCAAGCCGACGATGATTGGCCAGCGGCATCCCCAGCGCAGTCCCAGCTGTTTGCACAGACGGTCGCAAGCCCAGCCTCCGAGCGCCGCGCCCAACCCGGCGAACAGCCATTGCGCGGCAGTCAGGAAACCGGCGATCTGTTCGCTGAAACCGCGCACGGTGACGAGATAGTAGAAGCCCCAACTGAAGAGCACATAGAACACGAAGTTCATGCATGAATAACTCAAGGTCACCAGCAGTACATCACGGTCGGCAAGTACCCTCCGCCACGCTGGCCGTGCGCTTGCGGAAGATGTGGATGGGCCATGGGCATCACCCGCGTCGCGCCCGTTGCAAACCAGCGCAAGCTCGGCCCCGTTCACTGCTGCGTGCTGAGCCGGTTGGTCCCTGGCATACCACCACCACAAGGCAGCGACGGCAAAACCGCATGGCGCAAGCAGCAGAAACGACACGCGCCATCCAAATGCGCCCATCAGCCATGGCAGCAACGATGCGGTCAGCGCAAGACCGATGGTGAGCGCGCTGCTGGTCAACCCGTTTGGCAACGCCCAGCGCCCCGGCGGAAACCAGCGCTCGATGCTCGCCGCGACCAGCGGAAAAATCGGCGCATGCGACATGCCGACGAGGAACTGCGTCGTCACCAGGAATGCAATGATGAGCGTCGTCGAGGCGACTTCCGGCGAAGGGGTGGCGCTGCTGATCGCAATCAGGATGCCCCAGGCAACTGCGATCAGGGCCAGCGCCTTGCGTGGGCCGATGCGACTGCCCCATACGCCGCCGGGAAACTGGAACAGCGCATAGCCAAGCGGAAAGGCCGACATCACCCATCCCCACTGGATTTCGGACAGCCTCAGGTCCGCCATCATCGACGGTGCAGCAATCGACAGGTTGCCGCGCAACAGGTACGAAACAAAACTCAGCGCGCCGAGCAGCACGAGGATGCGCCAGCGTACGAAGGTGGGGCGTGCACCGGGATGAGAGCCGCTCATGATGGTCAGCGTGCCTCGCGGTTTTCGCCCGCATTCGCCAGCGAGGAAAGCGCCTTGCGGATGACCTCGGCATCGCCGCTGATATTGGCATGCGCGGAATAGACATCCGAATACTGATGGCGCAGTTCCGCCAGCACGACGGGATCGGCTCGCAGGTCTGCGGCCGTTGCTTCGATCACCTGCGGGCTCATGTCGATCGAGCAGTCCGTCATGAAACCGGTAATCTGCTGGGTGCCATCACGCAAATCGCTGCATCCGGCGCGCAGGGCCTGCTGCATGGACAAGGGGATGATCGTGCGAACGCGGTGTCGATAGGCCGATACATTGAGGATGTCCAGATGGTTGCGTGCGGTATCGAATGCAAAATACTCGCCGGCTGAGACAACCACATCCCTCGGCAACAAGCCGGTATCACCGGTGGACACGATTTCATCCCAGGTTGCGCGGGTCGGCGCGCGAAAATTGATCTCCGTCGCGCGGTAGGCATTGAACACGAGTGTCTTTGCATCCGATACCGGGTCCGCCAGTAGCGCGTCGGTACGCTCGATACTCTCGAGCACGGCGGCATAGTAGGCAATGAGGTCACGCCGCGAAGCGAGATCCTTTTCCAGATCGGACTTCAGCCGCATGACGTATTCCTGTCCGAGTCGCGCATCGGCCAGCTTCTGGTTCCAGTTCGCGACCTGGATACCGAGGAACACACCCAGCACCAGCAACACGAACTCGATGGCAATGGCCATCCAGTTCTGCTCTTTCAACGATTGCGACAGGCGGCGCAGGATCATGGTTTTCCACTTCCGAACTGGACAAAACCCTCAAACACATCGCGGTTGTTGCTGGTCAGATCGACCAGCCTGGTTTCCAGATCGGCAATGCGCAAGCGCAGGAAACGAAGTGTCTGCGGGTCCGCGCGCAAGGCTTCAGCGGCGGCATCAACATCCCCCTCCGAAAGGCCGGTCGTGCACGCATAGTCGATCACATGATCGTAGTCGTGGTAGTCGCCAAACCGGATATAGCGATCTCCGCATTGACGAGCGAGAGCCCGCTGCATGTCGTTGGAAATGCTCATGCGGAACAATTCGCGATAGCGGGATTCGAGGCCCTCGCGCGCCATGTACTCGATGGTGGGAAGGCTGTAGGCGCGAACCGCAAGCTCCAGCAGTTCACGGTCTTCGATGAGGCCGATATTGCCGGTGGAAATCAGTTCCTCGTAGGTCGCTCGCCGGACTTCACCTTGTTGCTTGTACTGGCTGGCACGGTAGGCATTGATCAGGAATGCCTCGTTTGACAAGGCTTGCTTGCCGCTCAAGGAATCGGCGGCCGCTTCGGCCGCGTCCCGCACGTCCTGGTAGTAGGCTAGCAGGAACTGGTATCGCCAGGCCTCGGCGCGCAAATCTTCCGCAAGGCGCGCAGTGAAAATCGCCGTCTTCTCTTTCGCTTCGCGCGCGCCGTTCCAGTTTGATGCCTGGATGCCCAGGAACACACCGCACACCAACAGCACGAACTCGATGATGATGGCCGTCCATTCCTGCCTGCGCAGACGGGCCATGACACGATGCAGCAGCATGCCGACCCCTCCCCGGAGCAGCCCTGTTCGCTCAATGTTACATGCGTTGCCTAGGATCGAGCAGTCCCCTCGCGGAAACCGCTTGCCGCAACCAGACCATCAATGCCGGCGCGTTGCGGCGACGGCATGTCGAATCACATGTTGCGCCGGTATTCCCCGCCGACGTCGTACAGTGCATGGCTGATCTGGCCCAGCGAATGCGTCTTCACCGCTTCCATCAACGCGGCAAACACGTTCCTGCGCTCGCGTGCGGTCCTTTGCAGGTAGGCCAGGCCGTGGCCATCGTGTGGCTCCGACGCCGCGGAACCATCTTCGACCACATGCCCGTGTTCGGTCTCACCCACCGGCGCCATGCGATTGCGGTTGCCCTGGTAGGCACGCACGTTGTCGATTTGCTGGCCTTTCTCTTCCTCGGTGGAGCGGATCAGTTCGATCTCGGTGACGATGTCGCCACCGTGTTCCTTGGGCAGGAAAGTGTTGACGCCGACCAGGGGCAGGCTGCCGTCGTGCTTCTTGTGCTCGTATGTCAGGCTTTCTTCCTGGATCTTGCCACGCTGGTACATGGTATCCATGGCGCCGAGCACCCCACCGCGCTCGCTGATAGCCTCGAATTCCTTGTACACCGCTTCTTCGACGATGTCGGTGAGCTTCTCCACGATGAAGCTGCCTTGCCAGGGGTTCTCGCAGAAATTCAGGCCGAGTTCCTTGTTGATGATCATCTGGATGGCCACCGCGCGGCGCACGCTTTCTTCCGTCGGCGTGGTGATGGCTTCGTCGTATGCGTTGGTGTGCAGTGAGTTGCAGTTGTCGAACAGTGCGTACAGCGCCTGCAGCGTGGTGCGGATGTCGTTGAACTGGATTTCCTGCGCGTGCAGCGAACGGCCGGAGGTCTGGATGTGGTACTTCATCATCTGGCTGCGTTCGTTGGCGCCGTAACGCTCGCGCATGGCGCGCGCCCAGATGCGCCGTGCAACGCGGCCAATCACGGTGTACTCGGGGTCCATGCCGTTGGAGAAGAAGAACGACAGGTTGGGCGCGAAGTCATCGATCCGCATGCCGCGTGCGAGGTAGTACTCGACGATGGTGAAACCATTGCTCAGCGTGAAGGCCAGCTGCGAAATCGGGTTCGCACCGGCTTCGGCAATGTGGTAACCGGAAATCGACACCGAATAGAAATTGCGCACCTTGCGTTCGACGAAATACTGCTGGATGTCGCCCATCATGCGCAGGGCGAATTCGGTGCTGAAGATGCAGGTGTTCTGCGCCTGGTCTTCCTTGAGAATGTCGGCCTGCACGGTGCCGCGCACCGTGGCCAGAGTTTCCGCCTTGATGCGGGCGTAGGTTTCCGCATCGACCAGCTGCTCGCCGGTCATGCCGAGAAATGCCAGCCCGAGACCATTGTTTCCCGCGGGCATTTCACCGTGATAGCACGGGCGCGGCCTGTCCTTGAAAAACGCATCGATCGTCTGCTGCGCATGCGACCAGCGGATCGGGTCGGCCTTGAGGTATTTCTCCACCTGCTGATCGATGGCCGTGTTCATGAACATGGCAAGAATGATCGGTGCCGGCCCATTGATGGTCATGGATACGGACGTGGTCGGCGCGCACAGGTCGAAGCCCGAGTACAGCTTCTTCATGTCGTCCAGGGTCGGGATATTGACCCCGGAGTTTCCGATCTTGCCGTAGATGTCCGGACGCGGTGCCGGATCCTCGCCGTACAGGGTGACCGAGTCGAAGGCGGTGGACAGGCGCGCAGCCGGCAAGCCCTGGCTCAGGTAGTGGAATCGGCGGTTGGTGCGTTCCGGCGTGCCCTCGCCGGCGAACATGCGGATCGGGTCCTCGCCACTGCGTCGGTACGGATACACGCCACCGGTGTAGGGATAGGCCCCGGGCAGGTTTTCCTTGCCGAGAAAGTTGAGCTGCTCGCCCCAGCTGCGATAAGTCGGCGCGGCGATCTTGGGTACGCGCTGGTGCGACAGCGATTCGCGGTAGTTCTCGACGCGGATGGTCTTGTCGCGCACCTGGTACTCGTTGACATCGTCGGTGATCGCCTTGCGCCGTGCAGGCCATTCGCGCAGCAACTTCAGGTTTTCGTTGGTGAGCGCCTGCACAGCGTCGTTGTAGCGCTGGCGCAGGGTAAGCAGTGACCGATCCGGCGCTTCCCCCTCTCCCGCTGGCGGGAGAGGGTTGGGGTGAGGGTGGGCTTTGGCGGAACCACCCTCACCCGCGCCTGCGGCGCGACCTCTCCCGCCTGCGGGAGAGGCAAGCAGATCGTCGGCACTGTAGATATCCAGCGCCGGCGGCACGGTGGCATCACCCAATTCCCTCAACGCTTCCCACAGCGATTGCGCGCGATCGGCAACTTCTGCCTGTGTCTCGATGCGTGAATTGATGCCCCTGCCCTGCTCGGCGATCTCGGCCAGATAGCGCACCCGCGCACCCGGAATCAGCACGGTGGCGCGCGGCTCCTTGAGCGAGGTGTCGATGCCGGGCCGAAAATCGCATCGGGCATTTCCGATCCCCGGCTTTTCGCACAGCAAGCGACACAGGTTGGCGAACATCCAGCTGATGCCGGGGTCATTGAACTGGCTGGCGATGGTCGGATAGACGGGAACATCCTCGTCCTTGACATTGAAACGGACGTGGTTGCGCTTCCATTGCTTGCGCACGTCACGCAGGGCGTCTTCCGCGCCACGCTTGTCGAATTTGTTGAGCACCACCAGTTCGGCAAAATCCAGCATGTCGATCTTTTCGAGCTGGCTGGGCGCGCCGAAGTCCGAAGTCATCACGTACATCGGAAAATCAACCAGATCGACAATTTCGGAATCCGACTGGCCGATGCCTGCGGTTTCCACGATGAGAAGGTCGTAACCCAGGGATTTCAGGAAGGCAATGCAATCCTTGAGTACCAGGTTGATGGCCGCGTTCTGGCGGCGTGTGGCCATCGAGCGCATGAATACGCGATGGCTGCGCAGCGAGTTCATGCGGATGCGGTCCCCGAGCAGCGCGCCGCCGGTGCGGCGACGGGTGGGGTCAACCGAGATCACCGCCATGCGCATGTCCGGGAAGTACGCAAGGAAACGGTTCAACAGTTCATCGGTAACAGATGACTTGCCTGCGCCACCGGTGCCGGTGATGCCGATGATCGGCGTTGCCGAAACCCGGGATTCGGGATTGGGGATTCGGGATTCGTCAGAGCAGTGCCTCGCCCACTGCTTGCGCAGCATTGCCAACTCCGATTCGCTGAAGACACCATCCTCGATGGCGCTGAGGACGCGACCAATTCCGATTTCGTCCTCGATGCCAGGCAGCGCCGCTCCTGCGAATCCCGAATCCCCAATCCCGAATCCCCCCGACCTGCGGGCCGCGCCCGCGCGGCCCACCACATCCTCGATCATGGCCACCAGGCCCATGTGCATGCCGTCGTTCGGGTGATAGATGCGTTCGACGCCGTAGGCTTCCAGCTCGCGGATTTCCTCGGGTGTGATGGTGCCGCCGCCGCCTGCAAACACGCGGATGTGGCTGGCGTTGCGTTCCTTCAACATGTCGACCATGTACTTGAGGTACTCGACGTGTCCGCCCTGGTAGCTGGACAGGGCAATGCCGTCGGCGTCTTCCTGCAGGGCCGCGCGGACCACATCCTCGACGCTGCGGTTGTGGCCGAGATGTACGACTTCCGCGCCCTGGGCCTGGATCAGGCGGCGCATGATGTTGATGGCCGCATCATGGCCATCGAACAGGCTGGCCGCAGTGACGAATCGCAGGGGCGATGTTTCCGGGCGCGACTGGCTGGCTGGAACAGGCTTGGCAATCGTGTTCATGACGGATTTCAGCTGCTTGCAGGTTGCTGGATTCTAACCCGGAACCCCTGCGCCACCGCCGTTCAGCCGCCCCGGCGCCCTTCCCTGCCACGCTTTGACTTGAGGCAACGCTGATTGGGCAAGTACCGTTCGTGGCGCGCCCGTCGAACCAGGTACAGAAGCCATCCTTTCAGCATTGACCTGACAGGCTGTTGAAAAACGTCGCCGAGGCAGTCAGTGCAAGGCGAAAGCAGGCGAAAAAGCGCAACTTACCCGGCGCAAATGAGCATCTTGAGCCTGCTTTCAACGCAGCCATGGCAACGCAGGCAGTTTTTCAAAAGCCTGTCAGTGGGTCCAGCTTGGCGTCACCACCCACTGATCGATGGGCAATGGCCTGGCAAACAGGAAGCCCTGGCCGATGGTGCAGCCCTGGGCCAGCAGAATGTCCTTTTGCGCAATCGTTTCGATGCCTTCGGCAATCACTTCGATGCCAAGCGATTCGGCCAGCGCGATGATGGCGCTGATCACCACCGGCGAACGATCGGCATGGATCAGGTCGGCAACAAACGACTTGTCGATCTTGAGCGAATGGATCGGAAACTGGTGCAGGTAGCTGAGCGAGGAATAGCCCGTGCCAAAGTCATCCAACTGCACGAGAACGCCGGCCGCACGCAGGCGCAACAGGATGTTGCGCATCTGCTCGGGCTGGTCGAGCAAGGCGCCTTCGGTCACTTCCAGGCGCACGCGCGATGGCGCAAGGCCACTGGCCCTGATCGTGCGCAGTGCCAGCTCGTCGAATTCCGCGATGCGCAGGTGGCGTGCCGAAATGTTCATCGAGATGTAGGTGTCATCCGGCAAGCGCAATGCATCACGGCAAGCCATCTCGAAGATCTGCCAATCGATCTGCTCGATGCATCCGGTATCCTCGGCGGCCTGCAGAAAGTCGGCGGGAAGGCGCGATCCGCGCTCCGGATGGTTCCAGCGCATCAGCGCTTCGTAACCGAGGATGCGCTGGTCCAGCAGCGAGACGATGGGCTGGAAGTACGGCTCGAACTCGTGTCGCGCCAGGGCATGGCGCAGGTCATTCTCCAGATCGAGCGCACGCATGGCTTCCGCGCGCAGCTGCTCGTCAAAGACTTCATAGCATTGGCGCCCACGTGCCTTGGCCCGATACATGGCGGTATCGGCATCACGCAAGAGTTCCTCGGCACGGGTGTAATGCGAATCCGCATAGGCGATGCCGATACTGGCCGAGGTGAACAAATCCTTGTTGTCGACCCGGATCGGATCAACAAGCGCATCCAGCACCCGCTTGGCTACGGCAATTGCCAGTTCCGGCTGCGGCGCGCTGTCCACCAGCACCGCGAATTCGTCACCACCGAGGCGGGCAACCATGAATGGCGCGCAGGAGCCGGCCAGTCGCAATGCAGCCTGCTTCAGCATGGCATCGCCGACCAGGTGGCCGACGCTGTCGTTGACCACCTTGAAACGATCCAGGTCGAGAAACAGGATGGCGTAGGTGTTGCCCTTGTCTGCACGGTGGTTTTCCATGGCCGTGGCGAGCCGCTGGAGCAAGAGCGCGCGATTCGGCAAACCGGTCAGCACGTCGTGAAATGCCTCGTGAGTCAGGCGCGCCTCGATGCGTTCGCGCTCCAGAATCTGCGTCACGAGATCGCGGTTGGAGTGCGCCAACTCGCGCGTGCGCTCATCGACGCGCGCCTCCAGTTCGGCATTGCTCTTCAGCATGGCATCGGCGGCACGCTTGCGCTCAAGGCCATTGGCGATGTGGTACGCCACGAAGTTCAGCAATTCCTGGTCGCGCGCACTGAATGGCGCGTCGGCCGAATAACTTTGCACGGCCAGCACGCCCACCGTCTTTTCCGCGCAGATCAGGGGAACGCCCAGCCAATAACAGGCACGCGTACCAAACCTTGCCACGCTGCCCTCGCCAATCAGATGGTCGATCATTTCCCGATCGGCAAGCAGGGCCTTGCCGGATGCAAGCACGTACTCGGTCATGCCGTTGGCCAGCGGACGCCTCGGTCGAACCGGGTTGATTTCGTCCACCGAATAGGGGAACTCGATTTCGTTGCCGTCATCGGTGACCAGGGCAATATAGAAGTTGCGCGCATTCAGAAGTTCACCCACGATCTGGTGAACGCTTGAATAGAACTCAGCCATGGATTCAGCCGACGCCGCGCATTCAACGATGCCGAACAAAGCGCGCTGAAGCCGTTCGCCGCGCTGGCGCTCGGAAACCTCCTGCTGCAATTCGGTGTTGGCACTGGCCAACTCCTGGGTGCGCTCGGCAACGCGGGCTTCCAGCGCGGTCTTGGCCTGCTTGCGTTCGAGCGCCGTCAAAATGTGCTGGGCGACGTAGATCAGGATCGAACGATCCTCTTCGGTGTAGCGCGCATCCTCGATGTAGCTCTGCACCACGATGGCCCCGCGCGTCCCGGCCGAACCGGCCATCGGCACACCCAACCAGTCCAGGCTGTCGGGGCCAAACTTTTCATCCCGCTGGATGCCAAGACGCTCGCGAATGAGTTCCGATGGGCCCATCTGCGACTCTCCGCTGCGGATCATGGCGAGAGTCAGGCTGTTGGGCAGCTCGCTGGCGGAGATCTCGTCATCCGGGTTGAACACGTCATGGTCGACCGTGTCGGCAAAGTACAGAAAACGCAAACTGTCGTGGGACGGCTCGTACAGCACGATGAAGAAGTTCTCTGCGTACATCAGCCAACCGACGATTTCATGGATGCCACGCAACATGGCGGGCATCTCGAGGTCGGAACTGGCCATGTTGGCAATGGCGAACAGCGCGCGCTGCACGTGTTCGGCACGCTCAAGCCGGTGCACGGAGGCCGTCAGCGATGCCTGCTCGACGAGACGTTGCGCCACGCAGGCGGTCTCGTCGAGGAACTGTTCCCACTCTCCACCACGTGAATCCGGCCGCTTGCTTCCACCTTGCCAGTGCAAATCGGCACGCGCTCCGTTGGCGCGGGCGAACAGGGAAACCTTGTCGAATACCGAGTCATCGCCGGCAATGGCTGGCGAACAACCGCTTCCGGCTTGTTCCGCATCAACGCTGGTGCGTGCCGTGTGCCAATGCAGGCCGACATTGCCCAGGTCGAAGCGTGTGCGCGCCTCGTCCGCCGCCAACTCCCCAAGCTCCTGCAGGGTGGCAACACGCAGCAGTCGGTGGGCGTAACTTTGGCTCACCGGCATGTCCTTGGGGGACGCTTTGTTGGGTTTCAGTGTCATTCGCTGCTACTGGGGGCATTGAAGCGGGGCCACGGGTGGGGAGCAATCCGCGCCCGCGCCACGCTTCGCATGGTGCACTGTCGGGTTTGTGTCCGGCACGCCATTCGCGCGCAATTCACAACCCGCACCTTGCCACAGCATGGCGCCAGCATGGTGGCTCATCTGGTCAAAGCGTGACGCCTTCTGCAATCTGCTGGAACTCGCTGATCTGATCGAAATTCATGTACCGGTAGATGCGCTCGCCGTTGGCATTGATTACTCCAATGTCCGCCAGATACTCCTCGCGCGTCGGAATGCGCCCGAGTCGAGAACAGATTGCAGCAAGCTCCGCAGAGCCAAGATAGACATTCGAGTTCCTGCCCAGGCGATTCGGGAAATTGCGCGTGCTGGTCGAGAACACGGTTGCGCCCTCGCGAACCTGCGCCTGGTTGCCCATGCACAGCGAGCAACCGGGCATTTCCATTCGCGCGCCGGCCGTGCCAAAGGTTCCGTAATGTCCTTCCTTGGTCAGTTCTGCTGCATCCATCTTGGTGGGCGGTGCAACCCAGAGCTTGGTTGGAATGTCGCGATTGCCTTCGAGCAGTCGCGAAGCCGCGCGGAAATGCCCGATATTGGTCATGCAGGAACCGATGAAAACCTCGTCGATGGTCGCTCCGGCCACATCCGAAAGCGTCTTGACGTCATCCGGATCATTCGGACAAGCGACAATGGGCTCGTGGATCTCGGCCAGGTCGATGTCGATCACCGCGGCATACTCGGCGTCGGTGTCCGCCTCCAGCAGGCGCGGATTGTCCAGCCATTCCTGCATGGCCTTGATGCGCCGGGTGATGCTGCGCACATCCTTGTAGCCCTGCGCGATCATCCACTTCAACATCACCACATTGCTGTTGAGGTATTCGATGATCGGCGCCTTGTCCAGGTGCACGGTGCAGCCTGCGGACGAGCGCTCGGCGGAGGCATCGGACAGTTCGAAGGCCTGCTCCACCTTGAGATCCGGCAGTCCTTCGATTTCCAGGATGCGGCCGGAGAACACGTTCTTCTTGCCCTTCTTGTCGACCGTGAGCAGGCCTGCCTTGATGGCGTAGAGCGGGATGGCATTGACCAGATCACGCAAGGTCACGCCCGGCTGCATCTGGCCACGGAAACGCACCAGCACGGATTCCGGCATGTCCAGCGGCATCACCCCGGTTGCCGCGGCAAACGCCACCAGGCCGGAGCCGGCCGGGAAGGAAATACCGATCGGGAAGCGCGTGTGCGAATCGCCACCGGTTCCCACGGTGTCCGGCAGCAACATGCGATTGAGCCAGGAATGGATGATGCCGTCACCGGGTCGCAGGGAGATTCCGCCGCGGGTACTGATGAAGTCCGGCAGCTCATGGTGCATGGTCACGTCCACCGGCTTGGGATAAGCGGCGGTATGGCAGAAGGACTGCATCACCAGGTCGGCACTGAAGCCGAGGCAGGCCAGATCCTTGAGCTCATCGCGCGTCATCGGACCGGTGGTGTCTTGCGAACCGACTGAGGTCATGCGTGGCTCGCAATAGGTTCCCGGGCGAATGCCCTGGCCTTCCGGCAATCCGCATGCGCGACCCACCATCTTCTGCGCGAGGGTGAAACCTGCGCTGCTGCCCGCCGGAGCCAGCGCCTGGCGGAAGGCTTCCGACGGCGGCAAGCCCAATGCTTCGCGAGCCCTGGTAGTCAAGCCGCGGCCGATGATCAACGGAATGCGGCCACCGGCACGCACCTCGTCGAACAGCACCGGCGACTTCACCTGGAATTCCGCGATGACGGTGCCATTCTTGAGGGCCTTGCCATCGTATGGACGAAGCTCGATGACATCACCCATGTTCATCTGGTTGACGTCGACTTCTATGGGCAGCGCGCCCGCGTCTTCAAGCGTGTTGTAGAAGATCGGCGCAATCTTGCTGCCGAGGCACACACCACCAAAACGCTTGTTGGGAATGAACGGAATGTCCGCACCCGTGTGCCAGAGCACGGAGTTGGCAGCCGACTTGCGGCTGGAGCCGGTACCGACCACGTCACCGACATACGCCACCAGATGCCCCTTGTCCTTGAGGCCGGCGATGAAGGCCACCGGCCCGCGCTTGCCATCTTCCTCGGGCTCGATACCGTCGCGACGGTTCTTGAGCATGGCCAGCGCATGCAGGGGGATATCCGGGCGGGTCATTGCATCCGGCGCGGGAGAAAGATCATCGGTATTGGTCTCACCGCTCACCTTGAACACCGTGACCGTGAGCGATTCCGGCACTTGCGGACGACTGGTGAACCATTCCGCATCGGCCCAGCTTTGCATCACGGCCCTGGCATGGGCATTGCCGGCAGCGGCCAATTCCTTGACGTCGTGGAAGGCATCGAACATGAGCAGGGTGTGTTTCAGGGCTTGCGCCGCATCCGCGCCCAGCGTGTCGTGCTTGAGCAGTTCCACCAGCGGATGGATGTTGTAGCCACCGAGCATGGTGCCGAGCAGTTGCACCGCGCGCCGTGGCGAAACCAGTGCGCAACGCTCGCTGCCGAAGGCCAGGGCTGCCAGCCACGAGGCCTTGACCCGGGCAGCATCATCGACACCGGCAGGCACGCGCTGGCTGAGCAATTCGACAAGGAACTCCCCGTCCTGCGGCGCGGGCGCCTTGAGCAGCTCAATCAATGCGGACGTCTGGGGGGCGCTCAGCGGCAAGGGTGGAATACCAAGAGCCGCACGTTCTGCGGCGTGTTGGCGGTACTCGATCAGCATGGATGGGGTCCTTGGGAAGCGTTCTGGGCGTGATTGCGCGCCACAATTGCGATGCCCGCAATTGCAGGCAGGGCGAGTACATCCGGGCCCGGGAAAGCGGGCTCGTGGCTGCGAATTTTAGCGGTTTGCCGCGCGCCCCGGCAACGAACTCCACGCGCGGCTGTCACGAACCTGCGCACAGGCTGCGGGTTGCGCCTCCCCGCGAATCGGCTGTCACCGCGGCTTCGCGATAGGATACGGGTCCGAGCCCCGCAGGATCAGCCAGGAGACTTGCCATGAAAGACAGCTTTTCGACCCACGACACGCTGACAGTCAATGGCAGGAACTATCGCTTCGCAAGCTTGGCGCGACTGGAGTCGCGCTTCGACCTCAAGCGCCTGCCCTATTCGATGAAGATCCTGCTCGAGAACCTGTTGCGGCATGAAGACGGAAGCAATGTCAGCGAACGGGAAATCGCAGCCGTTGCCGGCTGGAAAGCCGGCACCGAATCGGAAACCGAAATTGCCTTCATGCCGGCGCGCGTCGTGTTGCAGGACTTCACCGGCGTGCCGTGCGTGGTCGACCTCGCCGCCATGCGCGATGCCATGGTCGAACTCGGCGGAGATCCGACCCTGATCAATCCGCTGGTCCCCGCCGAACTGGTGATCGACCACTCGGTGCAGGTGGATTCCTTTGGCTCGGTGCACTCGCTCGACGAAAACGTGGAGATTGAATTCGAGCGCAACCAGGAACGCTATGCCTTCCTGCGCTGGGGGCAGAAGGCCTTCAACAATTTCAAGGTGGTGCCGCCACGCACCGGCATCGTGCACCAGGTCAACCTCGAGCATCTCGCCCGCGTGGTCATGACCGGCAAGCGCAACGGCGTCGAATGGGCCTTCCCCGACACGGTGTTCGGCACCGACTCGCACACCACGATGATCAATGGCCTCGGCGTGTTGGGCTGGGGCGTGGGCGGCATCGAAGCCGAAGCCGCCATGCTGGGTGAACCCTCGTCCATGCTGATTCCACAGGTGGTCGGTTTCCAGCTGAGCGGCCGTCTTGGCGAAGGGGTGACCGCTACCGACCTCGTGCTCACCATCACGCAGATGCTGCGCAAGCATGGTGTGGTCGGGAAATTCGTCGAGTTCTTTGGCAGCGGACTGCGCAATCTTCCCCTTGCCGACCGCGCCACCATTGCCAACATGGCTCCGGAGTACGGCGCAACCTGCGGCATCTTCCCGATCGATGCCGAGTCCATCCGTTACCTCAGGCTCTCCGGGCGCAGCGAGGAACAGATTGCACTGGTCGAAGCCTATGCACGGGCCCAGCACCTCTGGCATGACGATGCGACGCCGGCGGCGGAATTCAGCTCGACGCTCAAACTCGACCTGGGCGAAGTGCGGCCATCGATGGCCGGCCCGAAGCGGCCGCAGGACCGCGTCCTGCTCGGTGACATGCAGGCCAACTACGAAGCGGCGCTTGCGGGAATGACTGCTTCCCGCAAACCGAGGTCGGCATCCGTCAACCGCTTTGAAGGCGAAGGCGGATCGACCGCCGTTGGACATGACACCAGCGCCTGCGCCACCGGATCGCATGTCCCCAAGGTGCCCTTGCAGGATGGCGCCGTCGTCATTGCCGCAATCACTTCGTGCACCAACACGTCCAATCCCGCCGTCATGATTGCCGCGGGGCTCCTGGCGAGGAACGCCGCCGCACGCGGGTTGTGCGCGCGCCCCTGGGTGAAACCCTCGCTGGGGCCGGGCTCGCTGGTCGTGACCGATTACCTCAAGCAGACCGGCTTGCTGCATGAGCTGGAAAAGGTCGGTTTCTATGTCGTCGGCTATGGCTGCACGACCTGCATCGGCAATTCGGGGCCGTTGCCCGCCGAAGTCAGCAAGGAAATTGCCGAAGGCGACCTCGCCGTGGTTTCGGTGCTCTCGGGCAACCGCAATTTCGAGGGACGCGTGCATCCCGAAGTGAAAATGAACTACCTGGCCTCGCCGCCGCTGGTGGTCGCCTACGCATTGGCCGGGACTGTCGACATCAATCTGGAAACCGATCCCCTCGGTGTCGGCAAGGATGGTATGCCGGTTTATCTCAAGGACATCTGGCCATCGAACAAAGAGGTCGCTGATACCATCGCCGGAGCCATCAATCCCGCCATGTTCGCCTCGAATTATGCCGATGTGTTCAAGGGCGATTCGCGCTGGAACCACATCGCATCCCCGGATGGCAACCAGTACGCATGGGGAGCATCGACCTACGTCAAGGCGCCCCCGTATTTCCATGGCATGCGCATGCAGGTTGGCGAGGTCACCGACATCATCGGCGCCAATGTGCTCGGCCTGTTCGGCGACTCGATAACCACCGATCACATCTCCCCGGCAGGAACCATCAAGAAGGACTCCCCGGCCGGCCGCTATCTGATCGAGCACGGCGTACAGCCCAGGGACTTCAATTCCTATGGCTCGCGCCGTGGCAACGATGAGGTGATGGTGCGTGGCACGTTCGCGAATATCCGCATCAAGAACCTGATGCTGGATGGGGTGGAAGGCGGATTCACCTTGCACCTGCCGACAAACCGGGAACTGCCGATCTACGATGCCGCCATGCTGTACAAGGCCGAGGCCACGCCACTGGTGGTGATTGCCGGAAAGGAATACGGCACTGGCTCCTCGCGTGACTGGGCAGCCAAGGGCACCCTCCTGCTCGGCGTCAGGGCAGTCATCGCGGAAAGTTTCGAGCGCATTCACCGCTCCAATCTGGTCGGCATGGGCGTCCTGCCCTGCCAGTTCAAGCCTGGTGACAGCGCGGCCAAGTTGGGTCTCAACGGCAAGGAGCGCTACGACATCAGCGGCCTGGACAAGGGCAATGCGCGCGAAGCCAGCGTCGTGGCCACCCGCGCCGACGGCTCACAAATCCGCTTCACTGTCGATGTATTGCTGGCGACGCCGAAAGAGCGCGAGTTCTATCGCCATGGCGGCATCCTGCAGTACGTCCTGCGCCAGCTTGCAAGCCCCGCAATAAGGAACTGATTCAGGCACCAGACCTCAGCCAAGGTAACGCTGATCATGTGGATTTCGTTTGTGGTGAGATTTCATGTTGCCTGTCAACCGGTTCCGAGCAAAAAATTCCGTTCGTGGTGAGCCCTTCGACTGTGCTCAGGACAGGCCTGTCGAACCATGAACGGAACGAGGCGCCATGCGCTCGTTTGCAGGTGGACTCCGGACAAGCAGCATTTTATCAGCGCTAGGAGCCTGCGCGGCAGAATGAATTCGACGCGAAACGACGCTGACGCGATTCAGTGGATCAATCGGAAGGTGCGCATAGCGGGCACTATGAAAGCCTGACGATTGATCCGATCAATCGATGACAGCGTCGTTGCAGCCGGATGGCTTCTGCCGCGCAGGCTCCTAGTCTGCATTATTCATGAACGGGCGCGGATGATTGCGGAAGATTTTTCCCTTCACCGGCGAGCGATTTCGGTGTCTCCGGTCGACCCTGAAGGGTCTCCTACAGGAATTGCAGTCTATGCACGAGTCCTCCAAGAGGGATAAACGCCCCTTCGTCGGGCTCAGGACAGGCTTCAGGCGCTTGCCCCATTTCGGGGCGATGTGTTTCTTCGGAATCCGGTCGGCCCTGAAGAGCCTCCAACACGCAAGTGGCTCGGCAGACGCAAGGGATCACGCTGTTGAATCTCTTGAATGCCGGAACACGCTGTCATGTCGCGAGCGTGGACGTTTTCCTGCGACGTTCGTGAATAGTGCAGGCGAGGAGCATGTGCTTAGGGAAGGTCTGAACAAGTATTGTCGCGAGCAAGCTCGCTCCCACCATTGCT
>ERZ795044.291-NODE-291-length-46196-cov-7.893544_pt1 | contig 46196 bp, 37 predicted proteins | sample MGYA00375128_ERZ795044 | MGnify/ENA primary metagenome ERZ795044 (study PRJEB30173, sample SAMN05720213) | anaerobic digester metagenome | isolation source: active sludge of municipal wastewater-treating anaerobic digesters | place: USA | collected 2014-12-22 ...
CCATTTGTTGTTATGCTTGTCGTTGTCCATGTTCCGGAAATTGTAACAAGGCCAACAAAGGTTGATATCCCCGAGTTCTCATTATCGGTGAAGCTATCTATATTGGAGGCCCCTGTTATAGTAAGATTCCCAGTTGAACTGAATGTGGTAGTGCCTGCATTAATTGTAAGTGTAGCTGCTTGTACAGAAGTAGTTCCTCCCAAAGTTGAGGTGGCATCCACGTTAAGATCACCGCCAACAGAAAGTGTTCCGGGAATGGAAGTATTAATCGTGGTATTGTCATTAATAATCAGATCGTCTACTATCGAAATGGTGCCACCCCCGCTAACTGTTAGAGTAGGTTGTCCATTCACTTCCAAATCTCCAATTACCAAAGAACCATCAACAACTACCGGAGTCGCGTAATCCTGATCAAAATCAATCTGAGCAGTTGCTGAGACCCCAGAACTGATGCTGGCTCCGGCCTGAACATTTATTCCACCGCGCCCAATATTCAAATCACTGGCTACAGACCACGTAAGGGCGCCACCACTTTGTACCTCCACATAAATGGCATCACTTGCTGATGGGATGCTAATTGAATACCCTGAACCGATAATGACACGTGTTAGGCTATTCGGTGTGAGGCCGGAAACCGCTCCCCCTATGGCCGAAGTCGACCAGGTTGTACCCGTATTCCAGGTACTTGTACCTCCTAAATTAGTTGAATAAAGCGTGGCGATACCATTGATCTGAACATTATCAATTCCCCATCTATCGGCAGCATTGTTATTGAACATTCTTACAACTATTTGTAATTGTGTTCCACTCACTATCGCACTTCCTCCGCTCGATGTACTGAGAAATGATGTCCCCTGAGAATAAAATGGCACCTCAATTCCATTGTTGTTTATAATGTAATAGGCATTCAAATAATCACCAGCCTCCGTAAAGGCTGTGTAAGAGCCTAAATCTATAATGGCATATCCATAACCTGAAATATCAATAATACTGGTACTCCAAACACCTTCTACCCCACCCATTGATACACCTGTAAATGAATTGCCAACAATAGCTACATTTTGCTTTGAAAAAGTACCTCCGCCAGCATAGGACCTTGACCAGGTTCCGCCAGCACTTCCAGCCGCACTTCCTGTTGTTGCCCCATCAGCCTCATCTTCAAAGTCTTCAGAAAATAATAATTGAGCTTGCGAAAAATGAAAGACACATGTAAAAACAACTAATAAAAGTGGGCTTTTCATAAACCGGTACAAATTGGAATTCTAAAATAAAAAAATGTTTTTGGTAAATCACTTCCGGCTATAATTAGGTGCTTCCCGTGTAATAGTTACATCATGTGGATGACTCTCATGTACACCTGCGGCTGTAATTTTTACAAACTTGGCAGACTTAAGTTTTTCAAGATTTTTTGCACCACAGTAACCCATGCCCGCTTTCAATCCGCCTACTAACTGATAGAGTACTTCAGCGACTGATCCCTTAAATGGAACGCGACCCGAGATGCCTTCCGGTACCAGTTTCTTAATATCATCTTCTGCATCCTGAAAGTAACGATCCTTTGAGCCGTCATCCATCGCTTCCAGCGAGCCCATGCCCCGATAGGTTTTAAACTTACGGCCCTCGTAAATAATCATTTCTCCGGGTGCCTCCTCGGTGCCTGCCAGCAACGAACCAATCATTACACTATCTGCACCTGCTGCCAACGCTTTTACCACATCACCAGAAAAACGAATCCCCCCATCGGCAATCACTTTTACATCCGAGCCTTTCAATGCTTTTGCTGATTCGTAGACTGCCGATAACTGTGGTAAGCCAATACCTGCTACTATCCGTGTTGTGCAAATACTACCCGGACCCACACCCACTTTAACGGCATTAGCTCCTGACTTAGCCAGAGCTTTAGCAGCATCACCCGTGGCTATGTTGCCAACAATCAATTCCATTTCAGGATACTTCCGTCTAACATTTTTAGCGGCATCCATTACCCCTTTGGAATGTCCATGGGCCGTGTCAATGCTGATAACATCTACTCCCGAATTTTTCAGCGCGCTGATCCTGTCCAGTATATCAGGTGTTACCCCAACTGCAGCACCTACGCGAAGTCTGCCAAATTCATCATGACATGCGTTCGGTTTGTTTTTCTTTTTAAGAATGTCTTTGTAGGTAACCAGGCCGGTTAGCTTACCTTTTTTGTTAACGATCGGAAGTTTCTCGATTTTATATTCCTGCAATAACACCTCTGCTTTAGCAAGAGTAATTCCTTCGGGTGCTGTGATCAGATTATCTTTCGTCATGATCCGCTCAATGGGCATAGACATATCTTTTTGAAAGCGCAAATCACGGTTTGTGATAATGCCCAATAACTTGCCCTTGCCATCAATCACCGGTATCCCTCCAATTTTATACTCACGCATAATTTTTTCAGCATCGCGCACGGTAGAATTTATAGGTAGCGTAACCGGATCCAGGATCATCCCACTTTGCGAACGCTTCACTTTTCTAACCTGCTCTGCCTGTTGGGTTATGGTCATGTTTTTATGAATGAAGCCAAGCCCCCCCTCCAGTGCGATACCAATAGCCAATTCAGCCTCAGTTACTGTATCCATGGCAGCCGAAATAATCGGAATATTGAGTTTAATGTTTTTTGTCAGATAGCCAATGGTGCTGGTTTCGCGGGGAAGTACTTCACTATAAGCGGGAACCAGAAGCACATCATCGTAGGTAAGGGCTTCAAACAGGAATTTGGAAGGATCGTGGGCCATGGCAAATATGATTAGGATTCATTATTTGCCGGGCAAAGTTAGCCTAATTGGATGATTAACCAATGTGGAAATTCATATTTAGGCAAAGCCTCTTACCTTTGTTTCATGAAAAAAACTGGATTACTCGCTCTCTTCTTGTGTCTTTGCGGTTTGGCTTTTGCGCAGACCCAAACGGGAAAAGCTTCCTTTTATGCCGACAAATTTGAAGGTCAGCCAACCGCCAGTGGCGAGAAGTATAGACATTCTAAACTCACAGCCGCACACAAATCCTTGCCGTTCGGAACCAAAGTAAGAGTAACTAACCTCGCTAATAATGAAAGTGTAGAGGTGGTTATTAATGACCGGGGTCCTTACGTTGATGGAAGAATCATTGACTTGTCCAGGTCGGCCGCTGAGAAACTTGGATTCATTAATCTGGGAATTGCGGATGTAAAACTAGATGTGGTGGATGCCGGAGATGGCAAATCAAAATCACAACCGGTAGCCATCGACAATGTGGCCGTTGACGAAAATGAATATTATGACTTTGAAATTTCAAGTATTAAACCAAAAGGGTTTGGTGTTCAAATTGGTACCTATCAGGAGTTAGTGAATCTGCTGCGGTTAACCGAAAATCTGAAAGGGTCTTATAAAAAGAAGGTCACTGTTCAGGTAAAGATTTTAAATGGGGTTAAATTTTACAGCCTCATTATCGGACCTTTCCCAAACCGCGAAAAAGCGGAGAGTTTTCACAACGAAGTGAAGAAAAAATATTCCGGATCATTCATTGTTGATTTCGGAAAACTTTAAGGATCAAACACATCCTTTACCAAAACTGACAAATGTCACTGTTTTGGTAGTCTGCCGGAGGTAGTTTTGGCAACGAAAATGTATAATCTATGAAAATCGAACAAATCTATACCGGCTGCCTGGCTCATGGCGCTTATTACATTGAATCAAACGGAGAAGTAGCTATTGTTGATCCGCTTCGTGAAGTGAATCCTTATCTTGAAAAAGCAAAAAGAAATAATGCTAAAATCAAATATGTTTTAGAAACGCATTTCCATGCCGATTTTGTTTCAGGCCATCTTGATTTGGCAAAGGAGACGGGAGCTACGATTGTGTTTGGGCCTAGTGCAAAGCCTGCCTTCAAAGCACATGTTGCATCTGACGGAGAGATTCTCAAGCTGGGCAATGTAACACTGAAGGTGCTGCACACACCCGGGCATACGATGGAGTCTGCTTGCTATTTGTTACTTGATGAAAAAGGAAAGGAGACTGCACTGTTTTCAGGAGATACTCTTTTCATTGGGGATGTAGGACGGCCTGACCTCGCACAAAAATCCGATCTTACTCTGAATGATTTGGCTGGACACCTGTATGATTCGCTTCGTAATAAAATCATTCCATTACATGATGACATAATTGTATACCCTGCGCATGGTGCCGGCTCGGCCTGTGGTAAAAAAATGTCGCAAGAAACCAGTGATACACTAGGGCACCAAAAGAAAACAAACTACGCGCTGCGTGCCATCAGTAAAGATCAATTTATTAAAGAGGTTACTGAGGGTTTAACCAAACCGCCTGTTTATTTCCCGCAGAATGTTAGACTGAACCGCGAAGGGTATTCCAGTTTTGAAAAAGTTCTTAAGCAGGGTACACAAGTGCTAAGCGTTAATGCTTTTGAAGCTGCTGCCAACGAAACTGATGCATTGATCATCGACACAAGAAATGCACAAATTTTTGCCAAAGAGTTTATTCCAGGATCTATTAACATAGGAATCAGTGGAACATTTGCCCCCTGGGTTGGTACTTTAATTCCCGATGTAAATCAATCTTTACTAATCGTTGCTGAACCCGGAAAAGAAGAAGAAGTAATTACACGCCTGGCTCGGGTAGGGTACGACAATGCCATCGGATATTTAAAAGGAGGGTTGGAAACATGGAAGAAAGCCGGAAAAGAAACTGATGGTATTTTATCTATCGATGTAAACCAATTAGTAGAGGCTCTTAAAGAACCTAATTCAGTTTTGCTGGATAGCCGCAAAGCAAGTGAGTATCAAACTGAACATATCGAAAACGCTGAGAATTTACCACTTGACTATATCAACGAAACTTTTCATCAACTGAGCAAGGACAAAACCTACTATGTGCATTGTGCCGGGGGCTATCGGTCTATGATTTTTGTTTCCATTCTCCGGGCCCGGGGGTATAGAAATCTGGTTGATGTGCAAGGTGGATTTGGGGTCCTTAAAGCCAGCGGAAAGTTCAAGATTACTGATTACGTGCAGCCTATAACCGAACTGTAATAGCAACAAAACGTGTTAAAAATGGGCAAAAAGTGGGCTTTCCCACTTTTTTTTGCCCAACACGAAACATTTTATAGTTACTTTCAGTTAAGATAGTATTACTATTATATTTGTAAGTAAGTATAACATTTTCCCTAATGACAACATTAGCTTTTAAACTCAATCCGCATCTATTTCTTCGCGACCCGCAGCACACGGAGCTTGGGCAAAATATTATCAAAGTAAGCGTTGAATTAATTGACCGGCTTGGCTTTGAACACTTCACTTTCAAAAAACTGGCTGAAGCTATCGATTCTACGGAGGCGTCCATTTATCGGTATTTCGAAAATAAACACCGCCTGTTACACTATATTATTTCCTGGTATTGGAGCTGGCTGGAATTCAAAATTGATTTAGCAATTGTCAATCTCAAAAGCCCTGAAGAAAAACTCAAGGCGTGCCTGCGCACCATTTCTGAAGAAAAAAAAATTGATTCATCATTCGAGTTTGTTAATGAAGAAGCCTTGTACCGTATTGTAGTTGAGGAACTAGATAAAACGTATTTAACCAAGTGGGTTGACGCGGACAATAAGGACGGACTTTTTGGAAGCTTTAAATCGCTCTGTAATAAAATTGCCAACATCGTACTGGAAATAAATCCAGCTTATGAATTCCCAAATGCCCTCGTAAGCACGACTCTGCTTGCCTCCAAGCAGCAGTATTTTTTCTTATCTCATTTACCTTCATTGAGCAACATCAATCAGGATAAACATAAACATGCAAAACTTTATTCATTTTTAGAAACGTTAGTCTTTAACACGATCAAAAAATAATTATGCTATCAAACGATCAGATTTATAGAACCCTGCGAGAAATTTCCTTAGCCACACGGCATGATTTCAATCTGGAAGACATTCATCATGTTGAAACTAACAGGCGGTTGTATGATGAATCTCAACTTAATGAATTTGAAAGAGATTTAACCGAAGCGGGTAATAAAATCCGTGTGTTGTTTATGGAATATCACCTTACTGATGCTGCCTTTAAGGAATTCATGAAAGGGGAAGCCAGCCCGGTATTTTCTTTTATCCAATCAGAGGGAAAGATAAAGCCTGTTTTACTAATTCCACAAAAGAAAGTTTATCAACAAATTGTCATTGATGAGCAGGAAAACAACAGAACAACCGTTTCTATTGATGCTGTGAATTTGATGCATGATGAAAATGGTCAAATTCATTTCTTCGCCATCTTCAACTATCAAAGTCCGTTAAGTTCTTCAAGCGATGGTACGCCAATCAGCCCGATCAGAAGATTAATCAATTTGCTTGGTACTGAGCGCAAAGAAATTATTTACATTTTATTCTACGCCATTGTCATTGGTTTTGTAAGTCTTATCCTTCCATTAGGCATTCAAACAACGGTAGAACTTGTATCGGGCGGAGTTGTGTTCAGTTCCGTTTATCTGATGATCGGTCTGGTAATTGCAGGCGTTTTTCTGACAGGCGCGTTGCAAATTGTTCAGATAAGCCTGGTGGAATTTCTACAACGCAGAATTTTTTCGAAAGCAGCTTTTGAGTTTGCCTATCGCCTGCCGCGGCTGCGCATGGAAGCCATTCTTAAAAACTACGCGCCTGAATTGGTGAACCGTTTTTTTGATGTAATGACCATTCAAAAGGGGTTGCCAAAATTACTAATTGACCTATCCTCTTCGGTGGTTCAGATATTATTTGGCTTATTATTGATTTCCTTGTATCACCCTTTCTTCGTCTTCTTTGGATTGGTCTTATTGGCCAGTTTGGTGGCTATCTTTTATAGTACCGGGCCTCGTGGTCTTAACTCTTCCATTCTGGAATCAAAATACAAATACAAGGTAGCTCAATGGCTGGAAGAATTGGCCCGTGCGCTGCCCTCATTCAAAATAGCCGGGAATACCGATTTACCGATCCGCAAAACAGATTATAACGTAAACAATTATCTGAAATACAGAAAAACCCATTTCAGCACGCTAGTCACTCAATTCTCATTCATTGTATTATTCAAAGCATTGATTACGGGTGGACTGTTAATCATGGGAACACTTCTTGTTATCGATCGGAAAATAACTTTAGGCCAATTTGTTGCCGCTGAAATTGTTATCATTCTTATTCTAAATGCCGTAGAAAAAATCATCATGTACATGGATGTTGTTTACGACTTGTTAACAGCCGTAGACAAAGTATCGCATGTAACAGATATTCCGATAGAAAAGACAGGAGGAATGGATTTTGCCCGGACAGATGCCAGGGGTTTTGGTATTCGAACAAAAGACTTAAGCTACCGGTACGCAGAAAATAATAAGTACGCGCTTCAGAATTTAGATATCCAGATCAGTCCAGGTCAAATAGTGTGTATATCAGGGTCTGGTGATGCCGGTAAAACAACACTTACCAATATCCTTACGGGATTTTATACCGACTTTGAAGGCATAGCCACGATTAATCAACATTCCTTGCGCGATCTCGATTTAACTCACCTGCGTGATCAGGTGGCAAAAAATATTTCAGCAGAAGATCTATTTGACGGAACGCTGCTTGAAAATCTCACAGTAGGTAAGACTAACACTACCGTTGAATATGTAATCAATGCCATTGATCAGGTCGGGCTCAGCGATGAAATCAATCGACTACCTATGGGTCTTGAAACGCATGTGGTAAGCGGAGGTAAAGGATTTTCCCATACGATGGTTCAGAAATTAATTTTAGCGCGGTGCCTGGCTAAACGACCCAAGCTAATTGTGTTGAATGATTTCTTTACTGCGCTTACCAAATCTGATAAAATGAAACTTCTCAGTTGTCTGATTCGGGAAGACCGCACCTGGACTTTGCTGGTGATTTCCAACGATCCGCTCATCATGAGTGCGTGTGAAAATATCATTGTGTTAGAAGGCGGCAAAATAAAAAATGAAGGAACATTTGACGCGTTGTTAAAGAAAGGTGAACTACAGGACTTTATACACTAAGCATCATGCTAAATCTATCGACCAATTCCATTAAGAACAAATTCACGCAGGATAATCTCTATTCATTGCGGTCGCTTAATACACCCATGGCCGGAAAAATTCTGGCACGCTGGCTAATGGGCATTGGCGTATTGTTTCTCATTATTCTTTTTCTTCCCTGGCAGCAAAACATACACGGCACAGGTCAGGTAACTGCGCTCTCGCCCAGCAATAGACCCCAGACTATACAAACCATTATAGCAGGAAGAATTCAAGACTGGAAAATTAATGAGGGTCAGTATGTAGAGAAGGGTGATACCATCGCCATTATCAGTGAAGTAAAAGAAAAGTATTTCGATCCTCAAATGTTACTGCGCTTGCGCGAAGTCATTCAATCCAAAGAAAAAAGTTTGAGCTCAAAAGATCTAAAAGCCCGTGCACTAAGAAGACAAATAAATGCTTTGGAAGAAGGTATGAATATTAAGATGGAACAATCACGCGCCAAGTTAGAAGCTGAACGCGTTCGTTTCTCGAATGCAAAAAATCAATACGAACGGAATAAGAAACTGTTTGAGGCAGGCAATATTCCATTGACAAAATTTCAGGACATTGAATATAAGTATCAAGGAAGTGAAGCCGATTTTATAAATGCAGAAATTGAAATTGATCGCGTTCAGGCGGAGTTTCTTGATAAGATAAACAAAGCCGAATCGGATCTTAACAACACGCTATCTGAACAGTTTGAAACTCAGGCCGATCTTGCCAAGCTAAAAAATGAATACGTGAATATGGAAATTCGCAGTCACCAGTATTTTATTCTGGCACCACAGGCCGGCATTGTTATAAAAGCAACACAAGCTGGAATTGGAGAAACGATTAAAGAGGGCGACCCTGTTTGTTCAATCATGCCAGAATCTGCAGATGTAGCGGTAGAAATGTATGTGAAAGCAATGGATGTTCCTTTGATCAGTAAAGGAAGAAAAGTACGTGTGGAATTTGATGGATTTCCAGCCTTACAATTTTCTGGTTGGCCAAGCATCTCTGTTGGTTCATTCGGGGGAATAGTTCAGGTAATAGATGTTGTTAACACTCATCCCGGACAATTTAGAATCTTGGTGATACCTGACTCAAAAGATATTGCGTGGCCAAAACAAATTCGGGTAGGTTCAGGAACGAAAAGCTGGGTGATGTTAGATGATGTGCCTGTGTGGTACGAACTCTGGAGACAATTGAATGGCTTTCCTCCTAGTCTTTATGCTGAGCCAAAATCTGATAAGCCGGAAAAGAAAAAAGACAAGAATGAATCAGAATCTACTTCATCATAATATGAAAAAAGCTCTTTTACTTTCTCTTATTATATTTTCCATAAGAGTAAATGCTCAAACCCGAAGCACCCTTGATTCTATTTTTGTTTTACCCGATACAATTTCCAGTTTCAACATAGAATCCTACTATGCGACCATTCTTGAGTCTCATCCCATTGTAAAACAGGCCCAACTTCTGAATGAAGTTGCTAAACAAGAGATCCGGCTGGCGCGTGGTGCCTTTGATCCAAAAATTGAAACCCGGCTAAGCACCAAAGAATTTAATGACAAAGATTATTACAATAAATGGATTGCTTCTTTCACTGTTCCTACCTGGTTTCCGCTTGATCCTAAGATAGGAATTGAAAGAAATAGCGGAGAATATATTGACCCCGAAAATTCAGTGCCTGCGGGTGATAATAACCGCCAAATTTTTACAGGAGTATCCTTACCGATTGGTCGCGGTTTATTCACTGATGATCGAAGAACTGCTGTAAAGCAGGCCAAATTATTTACCCAGATGGCAGAAGCGGAGCAAATAAAACTAATTAATAAGATCTTGCTGGATGCTGCCAAAGACTATTGGCAATGGTATTTTGCTTTTTATAACTATCGCTTGCTCTCTCAAAATGCAGTTATTGCTACTGAAATTTTCAGACGGGTAAAGCTAGACGCAAGTTTAGGAGAAGCCTCGGCTATTGACACCGTGCAGGCAAAGATCACGCTGCAGGCGAGGCTCGTAGAGCGCCAGGAATCGTATCTCGAATTTATTAATGCGGGAATAAAAATTTCAAACTATCTATGGGATGCTCAGGGCAATCCCTTACAACTTTCCCCGAATGTTGCTCCACTTTTAGTGCGTGATGACGGAAAAATGTTAGAAACACAGACCTTACTAGAACTTACGCAACTTGCCCGGGAAAATCATCCGGAACTCGTGAAGCTAAGTGTGAAACTAGATCAGCTCGAAGTAGATCGAAAACTAGCAGTAGAATATCTTAAACCGAAACTTGATTTGAGCTACAATTTTCTGAACCAGCCCATCCAGCCAAATGGTGATTTTCAATCCTTCACGTTTATGAATGATTATAAATTTGGATTAGATTTCGCCATGCCGATACTAATTCGAAAGGAACGAGCCAAGTTGGAGCAAACAAAGATTAAAATTCGTAGTACAGGATATGAGCGCTCGCAAACCGAACGGGAAATAGTCAACCAGGTAAACTCTGTCTATAATCAAATTGTGAATACCAATATTATTCTCGACCAACAAAATGCAATCGCCCATAATTATGAACGACTACTTAATGCAGAACTTTTCAATCTCGAAAACGGAGAAAGCGACCTTTTCAAAATTAATGTACAGCAGGAAAAATTAATTCAAGCGCAATCGAAGCTATTGAAACTCAAAGCCGAGTATGAAAAAATGAAAGCTACCTTATATTGGGCTGCGGGAGTTCGAAATCTAAACCTGAATATGAATTAAGCTGATGTAATAGATGTGATTAATTCTTCGGCAACGCGCTCTGCAGAATTAAGAGCTCCATTCACGGTGCCTGCATCCCCTTTCACATCAGTTGCTTCGCCAGCAAAAAATATTTTCTCATTAATAGGAGCCGCCAGATTCGTGCGATCATCTATCGTTGCCCCGGGTGGCAAGTAAGAAACACCTCCTTTAAAAAATTCATCTTTACCCCAATCTGCAACAAACCAAACCCGATCCCCTTCTGTGCCATCGCTGTTTATTACTTTTCGCACAAATAAAGTGGCCTGACCATTATACACAGCATCCAGTTCGGCCAGTACGGTATCAAGTGCGTTTGATCCAAGTGCCGATAGCTCCTGGGCCTTTGGCCCATTAACCGTAATGGAAAGCGTTCTGTAAAATTCACTTCTCGCCACCCCGGTGTTAAAATATAAAGGACCCGTTGTTCCGCCCCAGATATAGCCTGATCCTTCACCCCAAAAGTTCTTTTTGAAATCAATTACGATACGAATAGAGTGATCCATCGCCAGCTTATTCATGGACGAAACTTTGGTAGATGGCAACCCGGGGCTGAAAGCAATTGTCCCGCTTTTCAATACGCCCAACGAACTGGTTACAATCACTTTGTCGGCTTCAATCTGATTTCCATTCTTATCCGTGATGATAATTTTTTCTCCGGCATAATTGATCGATTTCACAACCGTATTCAATTGTACTTTCGCCACAATCTGACTAAAGCGCGATGTGATTATGTCCTGTAGCGGATTGGTTTTAATGAGATACGGTTTGTTATCGTGTTCCATTAAGGCAAGTGCGCCTGAAACTCCTTTGGCTCCTACTTTATCACTGGATGATCCATAGTAATTACCTGCCATAGAGTTGAGTAAGACATCACCCCGCGTGCTTACACCTGCTGCTTGCTTCATGGAGACATCGCCACCACCATAGGTTTTTAACCCTGAAACAAAATTCAGGACAGCATTCAAATCCGGATCACTTCCCCAATCAGTCTTTGACTTGGCAATGTTATCTAAAATGTATTGGTCGGTTGATTGTGTGGTTAGGTCAATTTGGGCGAGATTATAATTCTTTATGATTTTTCCGAAGGAAGAAGTTGTACCAAACACAACTTCAGCCCCGAGTTCTACCGGATAATCAGCTGCGGTTTGCACCAGAATTTCAGTTTGATTTCTTAGTGACCGAACCCGGCCGCCAAGTTGGTTACCGGCTTCAAGAATAATAACGTTTATCCCTTTAGCATGCAAAATATCGGCAGCATATAAACCCGCTGCACCGGCTCCGATAACAACTACGGTGCCATCATACGGAACTTCAGGACCGGGATCATCCTTTTTACAAGATGCCAATAAACCCGGCATCCACAACCCGGCCGAAAGGCCAACACCAATCTTTTTTAATGCTTTTCTACGTTTCACCCAAGTACGATTTAGTCGAAAGATAATTATCCCAAGCCGATTGACGAAACCTAACTTGTTGTTTAAACCTTCGGTTAGCGTATAAATAGCTAATTTGGCAAAAAAGTAAGCCTATGTTCGTTTCCAAAGAGGCCTTGCCCACAATTAAGAAAGTCTGTGTTACCGGCCCAGAGTGCACAGGCAAATCTGAACTTTCCCGATTTCTGGCAGCTCATTATTCAACCTGTTGGATTGAAGAGTATGCACGGGCTTACCTTAACAAACTCGGGCGCCCTTACCAGGAACATGACCTTATCAAAATTGCACACGGACAATTGCGCATGGAAGACGAATGGTTGCGCGATTCGAACCGGGTAATGATCTGCGATACTAATCTGATTACAATCAAAATCTGGAGTGACTATAAATATGGCAAGTGCGATGCAGACATCCTGAGACAACTCAGCACCCGCACGTACGACCTTTACTTGCTTTGTTACATTGATGTGCCGTGGATTACTGATCCATTGCGTGAACATCCTGATAAGCGCGAAGATTTATGGAACATTCACAAAAAGGAAGTTGTGAATACGGGAGTTCCCTTCGTTGAGATTAATGGCGACTGGACAACGCGGCAGCAGAAAGCGATCGAGGCTATCGATAAAATTCTGTCTTAATAATTACCGCAAAGATGCTAAGGCGCAATGACTAAGGAAGTTCTCAATTCACTTTCAAGAGAGATATTGGATGCATCAATCGCTGTTCATAGAGAGATGGGACCTGGCCTTCTTGAGTCAGTATACCAGCAATATCTGGTCAAAGAATTATTCTTGCGTAATATCAAGACAACTACTATGCTGCCGATTCCTTTGCAATACAAAGGTTATACACTTAATAAGGATTATGTAATTGACATTTTAGTAGAGGATGAAATTATTATAGAATTAAAATCCATTGAAGTAATTCTGTCTGTTCACGAAACTCAAATTATCAGCTATCTGAAACTTGCTGACAAGCGCCTTGGCTTTTTGATAAATTTTAATGTTCCTTTATTGAAGGATGGATTCAAAAGGTTTGTTAATAACTTTAATGCGCATTCCCTTGCGCCTCAGCGTCTTTGCGGTAAAGATTTATGATTAAATCAGATCCATACGCTGCATTACAGGTTCGTGATTTCCGGTTATTCATTCTCTCCCGACTTTTCATCACATTGGCCATTCAGATACAAGGAGTTGTTGTAGGCTGGCAAGTGTATGAGTTAACTAAAGATCCTTTATCCCTTGGTTTGATTGGCCTCGCTGAAGCTATTCCGGCAATAACCGTCTCGCTCTATGCAGGCCACCTTGCTGATATAGTAGAACGCAAGAAAATTATTCTGGCTTGTGTTGGCTTGCTGGCATTGTGCTCTGCGGCCTTGCTTTATTTCACTACTAACCTCGGGGCTTTTCTTTTAGCGAACAGCACCTTTCCTATTTACGTAGTCATTTTTGTAAGTGGTATTGCACGCGGGTTTTTATCTCCCGCCAATTTTTCTTTTATGCCACAGCTAGTTGACCGGTCCTTGTATCAAAATGCGATTACCTGGAACAGCACGATTTGGGAAAGCGCGTCAGTGGGCGGCCCCATGATAGGTGGTTTGATTTATGGTTTTTTTGGAATTACCGCAGCGTATACTGCCGATGCTTTTTTAGTTGTTACAGCTTTGTTTTGTTATCTCTCTATTCCAAACCGGAAGCTGCCACCGCTAAGTGAAGAGCAGGGAATTTGGGAAAAAATAAAGGCAGGCATCAAGTTTGTCTTTAATAATCAAATTATCCTGAGCGCAATTTCGCTCGATTTGTTTGCTGTACTGTTTGGTGGCGCTGTTGCGTTGCTCCCCATCTTTGCAGATGAAATCCTGCATGTGGGTACGGTAGGTCTTGGTTTTCTGCGCTCGGCACCGGCTATCGGTGCGGTAGCCATGGCGGTGTATATCACACATCATCCCATTAAAAAAAGAATTGGTAAAATCTTGCTTTGGTGCGTTGCCGGGTTTGGACTATGCATGATCGGCTTCAGTTTGTCTACAAGCTTCTGGTTATCGATGGGCATCCTCATTTTAAGCGGCATGTTTGATTGTGTGAGTGTGATTGTGCGCAGCACATTGATTCACACGCTCACTCCTGAAAATATGAAAGGCCGCGTATCCGCAGTGAATAGTATTTTTATTGGCTCATCGAATGAAATCGGGATGCTGGAATCTGGCGTGGCCGCGAAGTTGATAGGTGTTGTTCCATCCATAATTTTTGGCGGTTGTATGACATTGGCTGTGGTGGCAACTACTGCGTGGAAGGCAACAAAACTACGTTTGCTGGATAAGGTGAGTTGATGAATTTAAATTACCGGAAGTATCCAACCATTCTTAATCAGTATCATTACCAAAATTCAAAATGCGTTTTATAACGAGAGCATTTTCTCCACCTTGAGAAGTAGTATCCATAACTGAGTAGGCTAATGCTTTCAGATAAATGCCTTCATATTTTACTCTTGCGAACTGCTTATATTTTGTTCTAAGTTCATTAAACTCTCCTAACTCTGTGAGCTTCCAACGATCGAAGGTATTGCGTTCAAAAAAATCAACAGTATCCTCATCAAACGTAATATAGCCCTCAATTGTAAATAGCTTTGATCTCTTATGGAGTGTATATCGCCAGTCTGTTGTAATTGGTTTAAACCCATTATCGCAAGGTAGTAATTCATCATTTCCTCGAGTTATGAAACACATTTCATCCGGTATATTTGGTTTTTTTATTCTAAAATGGACGTCATGCATATAGTCACTTAACCCATGCAAACAAATGTGTAATTCATTCTTTGCAGATCCATAGTAAGTGGAATACATACCATAACTAATAGTACCGCTTGCCAAGCTATCTGATTCAGTTGATTCCAAGAGCTTATAAAATGAGTCGATACCCACAGTTCCATTTTTCAAAGAGAGCTCAAACCGCATGATACCCTCTTTAGTTAACCATCGGCCTTCATAGGTCGCCCACTCATCTTCAGAAACGGTTAAAACAGGAAAAGAAGATTGCTTTTTTTCTTCGTGTATGGTGCATGCAGAAAGAAGAAAGATCATTGGAAACAATTTCCTTGTCATGACAATTTATTTTTAAGCCAAATGATTTTGAATAACAGGGTTAGTATTCAATATAAATAAATCCGCTGAATTTTGAGGAATGATTAACCATTAAATGATCTGTTGTTGTAGTTAAAGCTTCCTTTCCGTACATTCAAATTGATTAATCCTCAAATTTCTAAAAACTATGACAACCCGCAGATCGTTCTTTCAAAAAGTAATTGGCACCGCTAGTGCACTTTCACTTACTCCGTTAGTAAGCCAGGCACTTGCGGAAGATGTTTCGGAAGCCTTGTTCTCGCTGAATAAACTTTCTCCGTTGGAGGCTGCAGGCGATGAAGAACTGTGGGCGAGAATGGCACAAGCCTATACCGTAAGCCCTAATCTTCTTAACCTCAACAATGGAGGAGTAAGTCCGCAACCCAAAGTGGTACAGGATGCCGTAGATCGATACTATCATTTAAGCAACGAAGCGCCTACCTACTATATGTGGCAAATCCTGGATCGCGGCCGCGAACCCCTGCGCAGAAAACTGGCCGACCTTGCCGGAGTGAGTCATGAGGAACTTGCCATCAATCGCAACACTACCGAAGCGCTAGGCACCTTTACGTGGGGCATTGATATGAAACGGGGTGATGAAATTGTAATGACCAAACAGGATTACCCCAACATGATCCACGCCTGGAAACAACGCGAACTACGGGAAGGTGTAAAGATCAATTGGATTAATCTAAACCTCCCTGTCGATAATGATGATGTTGTGATCAAAGCATACGTTGATGCTACCACTTCCAAAACTAAAATCTGGCACATCACACATCTAATTACCTGGACAGGACAAATCTTACCGGCTGCCAAACTGTGTGCAGAAGCCCGCAAGCGTGGTATCATTAGCATAGTAGATGCGGCTCATTCGTTTGCTCATGTCGATTATAAAATCTCAGATCTTAACTGCGATTACTTCGGCACAAGCTTGCACAAGTGGTTGTGTGCACCCTTCGGCACCGGCCTGATGTACGTGCGCAAACCTTTGATCGAAAAAACATGGCCTATCTTTCCGAACGATAAACCCCTGAGTCCGGACATCAGAAAGTTCGAGGCGTTGGGCACGCGGTCATTTGCACCCGAGCAAGCCATCGGTCAGGCTATCGATTTTCATAATGCTATTGGTGGCAAGCGCAAACAAGAACGTCTGCACTATCTGAAACGCTATTGGTGCGATGCGGTTACAAAAAATCCGCGGGTTAAACTTCACATCTCACTCAAGCCTGAATATTCTTGTGCGCTGGGTACGTTTAGTATTGACGGCATGGATGTAGGTGATGTGTCTTCGAAACTGATGAGTGATTATGGGATCCATACGGTTTCCATCAAATGGGAAAATGTAAATACAGTACGGGTTACACCACACGTGTATACAACCACTAAAGATCTAGATCGGTTTATTGATGCTGTAGGTAAGATTGCTGCTTCATAGAGTCACAAGCCACAGATTTACTGATATACTCTCTGAATCTGTGGCCATTAATTAACTCCGCTCATCACTTTCTCTTTTCATTTCTTGGGTAAAGGAGATAGATTTCATTTGTCAATCCTTTAAAATGAAAAACTTACTATTGCTTTGGTTACTCTTTTTGGTTTCCTGTAAAGACTCCGGCAATTCGGGAAACGAGCTCTCAACCCCGGGTCTTGAAAAACCGGTAGAAATTCTTCGCGATGAATATGGCATCAATCACATCTATGCGCAAACCGAGCACGATCTCTTTTTCGCACAAGGATATAGTGCCGCCAAAGACCGCCTCTTTCAATTTGAATTATGGCGCAGACAGGCTTCCGGTACACTGGCAGAAATTATGGGTGAAAAAGAGTTGAAGCGTGACATTGGAGTAAGGCTTTTCAAATTTCGTGGCGATCTGAAAAAAGAACTCAATCATTATCATCCGCATGGGGAAGCAATCATTAACTCTTTCACAGAAGGCATTAATGCTTACATAACAGAAACCGAAAAAGATCCCAAACTTTTACCACTAGAATTTCAATTGTTGGGAATTAAAGCAGGTCGGTGGACGCCCGATCTCGTTATCTCCAGGCACCAAGGCTTGCTGGGTAATTTGCCCGATGAAGTTTCAACAGCAAGAGCAGTCTCTCTGCTGGGAGCTAATGAGGTTAAGAAAATAAAAGTCTTTGAGCCCGGCCAACCGCGTTTGGAACTGGATGCTGCTATCGATCCTCAAGGATTATTTGAAAATGTAATCGAGCTCTACGATGCTTTTCGCAAACCAGTAACGTTTACCCCCGAAGATTTGATTGCTTCCGCAAATCCGGATCTCAATCATTATCGACAAGTAGCGCAACTTGACCAACACGATTATGAAGAAATGATTTCTGCGGAACAAAGATCCATTGGTAGTAATAACTGGATTGTGAGTGGCGCGAAGTCAGAAACTGGTTCTCCGATGTTGGCGAATGATCCGCACCGTGCACTCTCTGCACCTTCATTGCGCTATATGGTGCACCTTAATGCGCCAGGATGGAATGTGGTGGGCGGTGGCGAACCAACTATTCCGGGTGTATCCATTGGCCACAATGAGTTTGGCGCGTGGGGCCTTACGATTTTTGATATTGATGGCGAAGATTTAATGGTGTACGAATTAAATCCAAAAAATCTGAATCAGTATAAACACAAAGACAGTTGGGAGGACATGAAGACCATCAGGGATACTATTCATGTAAAAGGAGCTGCGGATGTTTTTGTAGAACACAAATACACGCGTCACGGGCCGGTAACCTTTGTGGACGCTAAAAGAAATAAAGCCTATGCTGTGCGGGCCGCGTGGATGGAACCCGGTGGCGCACCCTACATGGCAAGCCTGCGAATCAACGGATCCAAAACGTGGGAGGAATTCCGTGAAGCCTGTTCGTATAGTCACATCCCAGGCGAGAACATGATCTGGGCCGATAAGGAAGGAAACATTGGCTGGCAAACAGTGGGCATTGCCCCGATTCGAAAAAATTGGGATGGCTTAGTTCCTGTCCCTGGAGATGGCCGTTACGAATGGGATGGATTTCTTCCAATCAAATCATTGCCTAATGTCTTCAATCCCGAAAAAGGATTTTGGGTTACGGCCAATGAAAATTTAGTTTCTTCTGACTACGCGTATAGAAATGCCGTGGGTTGGGAATGGGCCGATAGCAGCCGGGCCAACCGCATTAGTGAAGTACTGGCAAGCAAACCCAAACATTCAGTTGATGATATGAAACGATTACAATTCGATTATCTTTCCAATCCTGCCCGTCAACTTATTCCCTACCTAAAGACAGTAAAATCAAAAGATGCAGAAGTAGAAAAACTGCGCGCGATGCTTTTAGATTGGGATTTTGTAATGGATAAGAATTCCATTCCGGCTGCCATCTATTCAGCATGGGAAAAGAAAATTCTTGAACGCGCATATCCATTGCTTGTACCAGATAAGGGCAGAACAGTAATTAAGACTGTTTCGTTGAAAAGTACTATCCGATGGATAAAGACACTTAAGCAAAAAGAGCGTGATTCGTTTTTTCTCGCCAACCTTGAAGAAGCCATTCAAAATCTTCATAAAAAATTAGGTGATGATCTTAATCAATGGCAGTATGGTCAAGCCGCCTATCATCATGTACTCATTAAACATCCATTGAGTAATGCTGTAAACGATTCGTTGCGTAAAATTTTAGAATGTGGCCCGCTCCCCCGAGGTGGCTCAGGTTCCACACCCGGTGTTACCAGCAATACAGACAACCAAACACATGGAGCAACATTTCGCATTGTGGCTGATGTTACTAACTGGGATAATGCCTGGTTTACCAATGCTCCGGGGCAAAGTGGAAATCCGGAAAGTATTTTTTATAAAAACCTTTTCGAACTCTGGGCTAATGACCAACACTTTCCGGTTTATTTCAGTCGGGAAAAAATCGATAAAGTTGTAAAGGAAAAAACAGTTCTAAAACCGTAAGAAGATTTCTGGCTACCTTGTGCCATGGTCGATTTGAGTTTAGTAAAAAAGTACTTACCGAACATTGGACTGGATTTGCAAGAAGCTTTTGCAGCAGAAGGAGTTATTAAAGACGTAGCAGCCCAAACTGAGATTTTGCAGGAAGGGCAACATGTAACCATGATCCCTTTGGTGCTGGAAGGTTTGATCAAAGTATACACCCGTAATGAGGAAAGGGAATTACTGCTCTACTATATCGAGCCAAGCGAAAGTTGTGTAATGTCTTTTCTGGCCGGCATAAAAAATCAGCCCAGTAAAATATTTGCCGTTACGGAAGAACCTACCAAATTACTCCTCCTTCCTTCGCGAAGTGTGGAGCAGTGGATACAACAATTTCCCAGGTTGAACAATCTATTTTACGATTTATATAATACCCGGTATTCTGAGTTAATTGATACGCTAAATCAGTTCATCTTTCAAAAGCTGGATTCGAGGATCTACGATTACCTGAAAGAAAAAAGCCGTGTGAAGTCAACCCGTACCCTTGATCTGCGTCATCGAGAAATTGCCCTTGAGCTGGGGACCTCACGAGAGGTAATATCCCGCGTATTAAAAAAGCTTGAAAAAGAAGGGAAAATCCGGCAAGGAGATAGTGGTATTGAAATAATTTGACTCTTTTATCCTGTAAACCAACCCGTTACAACTTGCTATCACGTGTGGTGACTATGGTCACCAGCTTCGGGCTGCATGTTAATTACTTTTATGACATCAATCAGGAAATGAGCAAAGTCCCCAAACTTATTATCGTATGTATACTTTGTTTGGGTGCCGTTTTACTACTGGTGTGGATCTTTAAATATACCATCAACTAAAAAAATACAACTATGAAAAAGAACATGGGAAGTGCAGACCGCGTGATTAGGATAATCCTCGCAGCAATTTTTGCTGTACTCTATTTTACAGGAACAGTAACAGGAACATTAGGATTGGTGTTGGTTATTCTGGGGGCAGTGTTTTTACTGACAAGCCTGGTGAGCTTTTGCCCGTTATACACTATTGTCGGATTAAACACATGTTCGACAAAGAAAGCAGCTTAAGAAATTTATTAAATTATAAAAAAATGCCACCCGATTATCAGGTGGCATTTTTTTTTAGCCGTTAAACCATTCGGGTACTCTCCAAATCATCCAGCCATAAGCTGCAAATCGGAAAACGCGTGTAATGCAGATGAGAAGAAAATTTCTAAAGTTCATATTCACAGAGCCGGCCAACATACAGGTAGCAGAGAATGGGACGGGAGTTACTGCTCCAACAAAAACCAAATAGCCGCCAAACTTCTTCAAACTCTTTTCATACTGCTTCAAATACTTTTCACGAATCCGGTTTTGATAGAAAGGCGTCTTTGAAAATGTTTTACCAATGTAATACCCTAATATTCCTGCTCCATAAGAAATAACTGTCAGGATAGAAAGATTAATAATAAAGCCTGCTAAATCAATATTGTCAAGAATCCAAATCATCATGAATAACTCAGGGGGCAGAATTCCAAAAACAATTTCAGAAAGTGTATACACGCCATAAAGTATCCCAGGATTAGCCCTAATGTCATCAATATGGCTTTTGAAATTTTCCTGAATATATCCCTCCAACAATATGAAGACTGTGATGATTACGGCAAACCAAAGTAATCCTTTAATCAGGTTACGAAATAAAAAACTCGAATGGGTTTCTTCCTGTTCTTCCATAAATCAACTTATAATTGGCATTCTCTTGAAGGGTTTGGTTTCATCAAAGAGCTTGCGATAGGTAGCATGTCTTTTTACAACGGGAGCGTTAATCTGCTCCACTACACGAATCATCTTTGGATTAAAATCTCCGATCCAGTTCATTTCATAATCCGTATAGGAGACTCCCCCGTTCTGAGCAAATATTCTGAAGTTTTCAATAATCGCACCATCCACTCCCTTGCCCTGATGTTCAGGCACCAGGCCGAATAAAATTCCAAATGCTTTTTTATTAGTTTTTCTAAACGTGTGCCACACAAACTTAATCTTCCCCAGCCAATCCATTTTACCATTCACATATTTAAAAATCTGGTTGACTTCGGGTAAGGACAAAAAGAATGCAATAGGCTCATCCTTATAATATCCAAACCAAAGAAGTTTTTCATCCATAATGGGCCTCATTTGTTTCACCAGATGCTTCGCTTGCAATTCTGTGAGTTCGGGTATTTCGCCACGCTTGGCCCAGGCGCGGTTATACACTTCGCGTATTTTACCGGGGAGTATGTCCCATTCAGATTTCTTTACATAGCCAAATCGATAGTTAGAATCTTTCTCAACGAGGGCCGCCTTTTCGTAAAGTCTGGCATCCAGCGGACCTTGTATTGGCCGGCCAAAGGTTAGTTGGTAAAAGTAAACCTGAAAACCGTAGGCTTCGAAAAAATTCTGGTAGTAGGAGAAGTTATAGTTACATTGATAATTAGGCTCCCGATCAAACCCTTCAAGCAAAAGTCCCCACCAGCGGTCGCGATTGCCAAAATTGATAGGGCCATCCATCGCTTCCATACCACGCTGCGTTAACCAATTTTTACATTGATCAAAAAGTAAGAAAGCTGCTTGCTTATCCTCAATGCATTCAAAAAAACCCATGCCCCCGGTGGGCTGATCATTTCCTTTACTTACAGTTTTCTGATTTATAAATGCCGCTACACGACCGATGGTTTCACCAGCATCATTGAGCAAAATCCAACGAATGCACTCACCATGGTGATAGGTTTTATTTTTTTCAGAATCAAAAACTCCTTCAACATCAGCATCCAGGGGTCGGATCCACATTGGTGAATTACGATATAGACGAACCGGAAGATGGAGAAACTCCTTTTTGTCGCGCTCCGTAATTACTTCTTTAATTTGCATGAGCTGAAAAATTAACTATTGGCAAGTTTGTTAGGCAGGGTAATTTCAAATGTGGTGCCTTCGTTTGGTCGGCTTTTCACATCCAATTGTCCTTCCAATTTTTCAACTGCATTCTTAACAATATAGAGCCCAAGACCCGATCCTTCAGATTGCTCACTGGCGCGATAAAACATTTCAAATATCTTGTTCAAATTCTCGGCACTTATTCCAATGCCATTGTCTTTGAAAACAATATTCGCACTTTCTGAAGTGATATCTACCGTAATCGAAACCTTGCTCGGTTCACCATTTATCTTACGATACTTGATGGCATTTGAAATCAGATTTCTGAAAATCTCACCGATCCGCCAGGGATCACTTGAAAACTCACCGCCCTGAATGCTTACTTGCCTTTCCATCTGATCAGTTCCCCGCATGTAGCTAAGATCTTTAAAGGTTCTATCAATGATAGCTTGAAAATCGATGGGGCCTGTCTTTACATCAAGTTTAAGATTTTTTGAGTGACTTAAAACATCTCCAATAAAGTGATCGAGCTGACCTACTTTATCTCCGATAATTTTCAAATATTCAGCTGGGTTGTCATCGTTGCCAGGCATTTGGGCGAGGTTAACCAAGCCAAGAACGGATGATAGCGGAGCCCGTAAATCATGTGAAACTTTGTACACAAAATTGTCCAATTCTGAATTTCGGATTTTCAATTCCTCCTCAATCTTTTTCTGATCTGTAATATCTACATACACTCCAAAAATTCCTATGTTCTTATCCTCTAATTGCACGGGTACGCCATAGATAATTACCGATACGGGTTGATCATCTCTGCGCAAACGAGTGGTTTCAAACCTCACAATCTGCCGGGTAGAAATAAGAGAGTTTATATTATTTGCTTCAAGCTCAAGGTTCTTTGGTATGATAAACTTGTTCAGGCTTTTGCCTCTTAGTTCGGTGATGGTGTATCCAAATAACAGTTCAAACCCCCGGTTAACCTGCTCTACGTTTCCAGAATCATCCAACAACACAATGGCCATAGGCGAACTATTGAAAAGTTCGGAAAAGAGTGTCTCGGTTTTGAGGTATCGCATATCGGCTTCCCTCTTTTTTTGTTCTAATTCCTTGCGCTCGCGAATATCACTGATAACACCACTCCAGGCCACTCTGCCATCATCTAGCCTAAAGGGCTCACAGGATACTTCAATCCATATGGTTTCAGACTTTGCATTGAAAATCCGGCCCTCCCACTTAATGGGAACAACCTCAGCAATTGCCTTCTCTATTAATACTTCAAACTCATCCCAATCATCGCGATGAATAAAGACCTTCATTGGATAAGATCCGCTCAAAAGCAATTCACGATTTATTCCCAGAATTTTTTCACAAGAAGAACTGAGGTAAGTAAAATCTCTGGATCCGTCTGGATTGACTGTGTACTCAAATACAACAACGGGTAAATTGTCAATGATTTGTTGCATACTGAGAGTCTGCGATCTCCTTTCGGTATTCATTCTGATTCCAAGCGAAAGGACAAGTTAAATACTTTTTAACAATAAGACAGAAGCAAGTAAGAGTAAGGTAAGATTCGTTACTTAAAGTTAATAAGTCTATTCGAACCGGGTATGCTTTATGGTTTCCAGATCCCAGTCGATAACCAGTCCCTTGCCAATTCCGTCCGCAGCCTTCTTTCCATACAGCAGTTCAACCAAATACAAGGCAGGATCATACGACTTTGCGCCTCCGGCTGAAGTAATCATTCGTCCGTCATGAATGAAACTAACATCTTGATGCACCGTAAGCCGAGGAAATGCGTCCTTGAATTTTTGAATATCTCCCGGAAATGTTGTGCAATGAGAGGTGTCTAACAAACCTGCCTTGGCTAATACAAACGCGCCATCGCAAAGGGACATAACGTATAGCGCCTTTCTGCCCGTAGTCTTCACAAAATCGATAAGTTCCTTATTTTCCAGATCGGAAGTCATGCTATGTTCTGCGCTGGGTACTATCAGAATATCAATGATTGGAAGTGAGTCAGAAACAAAAGAAAAATCGGGTATTAAACGGAGCCCCTCAAACGAAATAATGGTATCTCTTTGGGGTGCAACGGTAAAGACTTTTATTCCATTCTTTGTATGAAAGATTGTGTGCTGCAGTACATCCATAGGCGCTATTAGTTCTGAATTATAGACACCATCGACCACCAGAAACGCAGCATTCAAAGTGCGATCAGGCATAACGGGTGGGCCCACATCCGAACTGGATTTTGAAGTATCACAAGATAAGACCCAACCAAATAACAAACTGGTAATAAGCAACTTTATCATATGTCTCTGTGTAGGTAAGCAATATAGGTAGCGCAGGCTAATTCTATATAAAGCTGATTCTGATTTTTACCCGCCTATATAGGAAACCTGAACACAACCGATTTGATAAAACCCCTACTGTATTTTGCTATTTCAAGTTGGGTTCCTCCAGCCTTGCGCAATTCCTTCTCCCACAAGGGTAGTTTTTTGGTGCGCAAGCCTGTTGTTACTCGAAAGAACCAAAACATGATCGCAAGCACTCTTCTATGCCACGGTATTTCGTCTATAAAATCAGTGGCTACCCAAATGGCATTTGGCAAAATGGAATTTTTAATACAAAATACTGCATGGCCAAGATTTACATCATCAAAAAGATCAAGATAAAAATTGGTGATTACGCAGTCATAGTTCTTATCGGGAATATTCTCTTCGGTACCCACTATAAATCGTACCTGAAAATCTGCACTCACATTACTTCTTGCCTGCTCAATCATCCTGTGAGAAATATCTACATAATCAATCTGTATGGTTGGATTTGATTTAATGATATAAGGAAGTATCCATCCAGTGCCTCCGCCCAGTATAAGCAACTTGCGTCTTTCCCTAAGATGGTTCAAAAAATGAAGTTGTGATGTTCTAATCCCTTTACCAATAGCTACTCTGGCTAAGGCATCGTATATAGGTGCCAGTCTATTAAATCCCGTGGCCAGGCTCTTACTCATATGAATATTCCCACGGCAGGAAGAAAAAATACAGCGTCTCCTAAAAAACGATACCTGCAGTTGACTGAGAAGTAAGCAGGGAATAATGAAATGATCGCAAGGATAAATGTCATGAACAGAAAGACAAGCGTGGATGAAGTGTGGAAATGAAAAAGCATCCATCCGCTAATGCCTATACTGCAAATGTTCAAGGCCCATATTACCCGGCTAGTCAACTTCTTTCCGTAAGCTGTTACAAACGAAGCCGAACCCCTGCTTTTATCAGACTCATAGTCAAACCATGAAAAGAGTAATAGATTTATTAATGCCACAATAAAAAACTGAGCAATCAAAAGATAACTCCCTAATGAAAAAGAACTGTTGTGTAAACTCCACGAAGGCAATAAGATGCCCATCGTATAGAGTATGGCAATAACAAATTCTTTTACCAGCAGCTTCTTATGCAAGAACAAATATAGGCCAGTCATTACTGCCAGTAAAATACCACCCTTTAACACTGCTTGGGGAAGCCACAAAAGTAAGGCTGTTATTGCCAATACTACAAGGACAATAGAATACCACAATTGATTTTGATAACGTTGGTGAAATTTATGCCGTTCGGTAGTTACGGGGCCTTTTGAATTTCTGACATCCAGTAAACGGTCAGCTGTATAGATTATCCAAACGGTAAGGCCGAGAGTAATTATTGAATATGCGCTCGGCTCTATGATCAATAGCTTTGAAAAATAAAGGGCCGAGATCATAGATCCAATAGCCACATCAAAGCTCAATAGATTAAACGTTCTATATAATCGGAGCAGCATATCCATAAAACAAAAACTCCCTGGGTTGCCAGGGAGTTTTACATTATTTCAAAATTTTATCAGGATGCCTTGAGCGCTTCAGCTCCGGCCACAATCTCCAGAATTTCTTTTGTAATAGCCGCCTGACGGGTGCGGTTGTAGGTCAACTTCAACTCCTTCAATAATTCACCTGCATTTTCAGTAGCCTTGTCCATCGCTGTCATCCGGGCTCCATTTTCTGCAGCATTGGAGTCCAGTATCGATTTGAAGAGTTGAATTTTCAACGCCTTCGGTACCATGCCAATTACAATCTCTTCCTGATTCGGTAAATAAATGTAATCGGTTTCAACCGCCTTTTGCTCTTTCTTAGGCTGAAGCACCGGAAGGAACTGTTCTACCCGAAGAATCTGGGTTGCCACATTTTTGAATTCGTTGTATATGATTTCAATTCTGTCATACTCGCCAGCCTGAAATGTATTCATCAAATATTCTCCAATGACTGATACATTTTCATATGACAAGCCGTGAAAAACATTCCAGTAATCGGCCACGACCTTGTAATTCCTCTTGCTGAAAAATTCAAACGCCTTCTTCCCTAAAGGAAGAATAGTAACATTTCCTTTAGTAGCCTGAGTTGAATAATTGTCTGCGATCTGTCGGCTTACTGCCTTAATGATTGTGCTATTGAAAGAACCGCAGAGCCCGCGATCAGAACTAATAACCACGAGAAGGATTTTCTCTTCAGCACGCTTACTGTTATACCAGGCTTGCTCATCCTGACCAGCTGCCGAAAGGTTCTGAAAAAGATGCGTAAGTTTTTGAGCGTACGGACGCATTTGGGTTATGCGATCCTGAGACTTTCTCAACTTAGCTGCCGCCACCATTTTCATGGCTTTGGTAATCTGCTGTGTTGAGATTACGGATGTAATACGACTCTTAACTTCTTTTAAACTTGCCATACTTTCAATTAGTCAACCTGAGAATTTGAAAATTTGAACATCAGTGATTTTCAAATCAGCTAATTTTCAACTTAATATTTCGATGCTAATTCTGTAGCAAACTTTTTCACCACATCTACATCAGCATCTTCGAACTTGCCAGCACGGAAATTATCCATCACCTGCTTGTTCTGAGCTCGCATAAGACCTATAAATTCCTTTTCGAAATCCTTCACTTTATTTACAGGCACCCGGTCAATGTATCCTTTTGTAGAAGCTAAAATCATAGCTACCTGATCTTCAACCGGCACAGGAGCATACTGGGGTTGTTTCAATACTTCCGTATTTCTACGACCGCGCTCAATCGTCAATTTAGTTGCGGCATCAAGGTCTGAACCGAATTTTGAGAAGGCTTCCAATTCGCGGAATTGAGCCTGATCCAACTTCAAGGTACCAGCCACTTTTTTCATTGACTTAATCTGAGCATTACCCCCTACGCGCGATACCGAAATACCTACGTTAATAGCAGGGCGAATACCCGAGTTAAATAAGTTTGTTTCAAGGAAGATCTGGCCATCGGTAATTGATATAACGTTAGTCGGAATATAAGCAGAAACGTCATTGGCCTGAGTTTCAATAATCGGCAACGCTGTAAGCGATCCACCGCCCTTTACGATTCCTTTCAATGAAGGAGGAAGGTCATTCATGTTTCTGGCTATCTCATCGTTATTGATGATTTTCGCTGCACGTTCCAATAACCGTGAGTGCAAATAGAATACATCACCAGGGTACGCTTCGCGGCCCGGAGGTCTTCTCAATAACAAGGAAACTTCACGATATGCAACAGCCTGTTTCGACAAATCATCATAAATAACCAATGCAGGGCGACCGGTGTCTCTGAAGAACTCACCAATCGCAGCTCCGGTAAACGGGGCGAAGAATTGCATAGGGGCAGGATCAGAGGCAGAAGCCGAAACTATTACCGAGTATTTCATGGCACCCGCCTTCTCAAGTGTAGCCGCAACGCTAGCTACAGTAGAAGCCTTCTGACCAATAGCTACATAAATACAAAATACAGGCTGACCTTTTTCGTAAAACTCTTTTTGGTTGATGATAGCATCAATAGCTACCGCTGTTTTACCCGTCTGACGATCTCCAATAATTAATTCACGCTGACCACGACCGATCGGAATCATTGCATCAATAGCTTTGATACCCGTTTGAAGTGGTTCATTCACCGGCTGACGAAAAATTACTCCCGGGGCCTTACGCTCCAGGGGCATTTCATAGAGTTGTCCTTCTACAGGGCCCTTTCCGTCAATCGGCTGAGCCAGTGTATCAACTACGCGACCCAACAAACCTTCACCCACTTGCACGGAGGCAATTTGTCCGGTACGCTTTACTGTTGCGCCTTCTTTAATTCCTTTGCCATCGCCCAGCAACACAGCACCTACGTTATCTTCTTCAAGGTTAAGAACGAGTGCCTTTAACCCATTTTCAAATTCAATAAGCTCACCAGCCTGTGCTTTGGTGAGTCCGTAAATACGAGCCACACCGTCACCGATGGTCAACACAGTACCAACTTCTTCCAGTTGTGCATCTGTGCGCGACTGCGATAATTGCTCTCTTAATATTGCTGATACTTCTTCAGGTCTGATCTCTGCCATAAACTAGTTGTTATGAGATGGTATATTTTTCAATTTTTAAAACTCCTTTAAGTACGGGTTGTGTGAAAACTTCAATTTCAACGTTTTCAATTTACTCTTGATGGAAGCATCTATCTGACGATCATCCACGTTGAGCAAGAATCCTCCGATCAAATTCTGATCAACCTTTTCCTCCAATTCAATTTTGTTCTTTTGACTCAACTGCCTAACAATGGTTTCGATTTCAGCTCTTAGGGCAGCATCCATCGGCACAGTGGTTGTTACTGTGGCTTTTCCTATGCCTTTGTTTTCGTTATACGCTACATGAAATTCTTTAGCAATCGCTGGTAACAAGCTTTCACGATTTTTACGGGTAAGGATATCGATGATATCAAAAGAGAGACTATTTACATTGCCTTTAAAGATTTTTTCCAGGACACTTCTTTTTTTCTCATGACGAATGATTGGGCTGCGGAGCATATTCACCAGGTCGCGATTAGTCCCAAAAATTCTATCCAACATCTGCATATCCTGATGCACCTGATCAAGCACACCTCTTTCAACAGCTAATCCGAGCAGTGACTTGACATATCTGGAAGCTACCCTTACATCTGCCATGGATTAATTAAGCTTTAAATCTTTGATGAATGTGTTAGCTAATTCTTTCTGTGATTTATCGTCCGAAAGATTCTTCTTAATAAGTTTCTCCGCAATTTCAATTGAGAAAATAGCCACCTGTTCTTTCACATCGCGCAAGGCAGCATTCTTTTCAGTTTGAATGATGGACTTAGCATCTTCAATCAATCGGTCTGCATTTTTCTTAGCATCTGCCTGTGCCTGATCGTGAAGGCGATTTGCGGCATCGCGGGCATCGCGCAATATCTTATCGCGCTCTTCGCGCGCCTGCTTTAAAAGTTTTTCGTTATCAGCCTTAAGGCTGGCCATTTCTTTTTTGGCATTCTCGGCCGAATCCAAAGCGTGCTGGATAGACTGTTCTCTTTCTTTCAGTGAACTGAGAATTGGTTTCCAGGCCAGTTTGGATAAAAGAAAAAACAACAGCAAGAACACGAATGCTTGCCATATGATAAGACCGGGGCCGGGGGTTAGAAGATCCATAGTTTTTGTTTTACTAAACTGTGTGGCTACTTAAAATTTGAAAATAAAAAGACTGCTCCAGTCCATTACTGAAGCAAGTCTTTTTGTCTTTTAGCTTTTGAATGAGATCAATAAGCAAATAACGAGCGCAAAGAGAGCTGCCACCTCGATAAGAGCGGCAATCACCAACATTGCATTCTGGATTTTGCCGGAAGCTTCAGGCTGACGAGCCATTCCTTCCATAGCAGAACCACCGATGCGGCCGATACCAATTCCAGCGCCAATTGCAGCCAGACCAGCACCGATACCAGCGCCCATGATCGCATAGCTAATGTCCAATAATAAAGCGAACAACATAGTTTTATTTATTTAAGTTAAACAACACCGCTCCAAAACCTTGAAGCGGATTTCTTTAATTCCTTTTAATGATCATGTCCATGATCCTGTATCGCCATACCAATGTACATCGATGTAAACATCGTGAAAACGTACGCCTGAATACCGGCCACTAACAATTCAATCAAATTGATAAACAAGACAATTAATGACGACCCCAAACCCACCCAAATACTTCCGAATATAAATGCCAGACTTATCAAACTGAGCAATACAATGTGTCCGGCTGTGATTGCCACAAACAAACGGATCATCAATGAAAATGGCTTTGTAAAGATTCCAATGATCTCAACCGGAAGGATTACAATCCGCAAGGGAAGTGGCACACCGGGTGTCCAGAAAATATGACCCCAATATCCTTTGTTACCACTTAGGTTGGTAATTAAAAAAGTAAATACGGCAAGGGTCATGGTCACTGCAATATTTCCGGTAAGGTTACCCGCACCCGGAAGCAGACCCAATAAGTTACCAAACAGGATAAAGAAGAAAAGGGTAAGCATATAAGGCATAAACTTCTCGTAATGATGCCCCATATTTGGCTTTACAATTTCATCGCGAACAAAAAGTATAATCGGTTCAAAAAATGACTGCAGTCCGTTTGGTGCCTTTCCATGATTGTTTTTAAACCCTTTGGCTACTGAAAGAAAAACAAAGAACATAAGCCCGGCTGTAAGGAAAAGCATGGCCACGTTTTTGGTTATTGAAAGATCAAACACTGCCTTACCAGATTCAACTAAATAAATGTGATCATGCTCGTCAAGCTGGTAGCCATTATATTCGACTTTCTGGTGATGCTCATAGAAGTGACTTGAGGAGAATACGTCAAGCCCTCTTTCCTCAGTATAAACAATAACCGGAAGAGGGATTACTAACCAATCAGCAATGTGCCACTGGTGATCATCCAAAACGTGGTGTAAAATAACCTCGCTGGCATTGAAGGGTTCAGCCTCGCCATGACCTTCCTGATCGGAAGCAAAAACCGGAGAAAAAACGCCTGTTAAAACGATTAAAATGAGGGCCAAAAACGTTGATTTTGATGCAAAAAACGGCTTATTCATCGCGGTCGGAACAAAGGCTTTTAAATGGACTGCAAAAGTATCAATTATCCAATCTGAAAAAAATGTTTTGTGCGAATTTTGGGCAATAAGGGTGCTTTTTAAAGCGCACCCCTAGGATGGGTCTTTTCTAATTAAAAAGACAACCTCCGCTAGAGTAAATAGAAGGTAGCAAAGGATGAATAGTGAAGCACTACCCGTTGCTTCATCAGGAGCTTTCAAAATGATAAAAACAATAAAGGCTAACCCCGCAGCCATTTTTAAGGTAATTGAAAGGAGATAGAACTGTACGAAGGCTGCTGCCTGCTCCTTCCGCATCCGGACCAACTTGTAGCCAATAATCAGGGTTGCAAAAAGCATGAATACTATGATCTCTTTCCAGAAAAGGGGCAAAGACCACCACATTTGATCTGAACCCAGCCAGGTAATAAAAACAACCAAGGTGGCCATCAGGAAAAGACTTAATGTAAACCGAAACAAGGCTTAGTCTTTATTTAAAGTGCGATAAAGTTGATACATGATGCCTCCAAAAAGCACAAATACAAAAGTGATTAGAAAGACGGGGAATTTAAGTTCAAAATAGGTATCCAACTTCATACCCAACCATGCCCCTACACCAAGGGTTACAAGCATCTGTATGCCAAGGCTGCTGTATTTTAAAAAGGAATTCGAATTGTCTTTCTCTTTGGACATCTATTGAGTAAAAAAAGAAAGCCACAAAACTGCCTGGCAGATCTGTGGCTTTCCTTGTTGATTTTAAAATTAGTTTGCTCTGACTTCTTCCGGGCGAAGGGCGTGCATACCATTCGTTTCTCCTATCTTAATGTCTTTCATAATAGCACCCATTTTACAACTTCCATTGAAAATAGCACCCGGTTCTACCACCAACTTTCCGGTTAGAATATCACCATGAATTTTGGCTGTAGCTTTCAGCACCAACAATTCAGAAATCTCCAGCTTCCCCTTTACTTCACCTTCGATATCTGCATTTTGTGCTATGATGTTCCCTTCAATGTGGCTTGAATGCCCCAACGCTATTTTTGATTTGGACTTAACACTGCCTATAACTTTGCCTTCTATGCGAATATTACCAAAGGTTTCAATGTTTCCTTCCAGCACAGTGCCTTTTCCAATGACGTTACTGGAATTGCTGATCTCGTCTGCGACTCTTTTCTGTTCTTTTGATGTTAACATGGCTTGTGGGTTAAAGCGTTACAAAATCTTCCGGATTGAGTGAGTTACCGTTATACCACATTTCAAAATGCAAATGGGGTCCATCGGTCATCTCTCCACTGTTGCCAACTATAGAGATAATATCACCGGCATTCACAAAGCTACCAACTTTTTTTAATAATCCGGCATTGTGCTTGTACACCGACACAAGGTTGCCGCGGTGTTGCACAGCTATCACATATCCTGCGTCCTGAGTCCAGGAGGCCATCACCACAGTGCCATCGGCAACGCATTTTACCGGCTCATTTGTCTTGGCTACAATATCCACTCCGTAGTGACCTTTCTTTATATCATAATGATCGGACACAAACCCTGTAATGGGAGTAAAGAAGTACATTTCTTCAAGTTCCCGATACTTACCGCTGGTGAGTGTAACTAATGAGAACTCACTCTTCTCAAAATCTTTTCTGAATTGCGAATCAGAAGGCGCCAGTTTCATATTACCAACTGCTTTCACCGGCTGATTTTCGCCACCGAGGGCATCGGCCGGATCGGTAAATCCACTTGCGGTATCCCCACTTAAAATCCGCTGAAAGTTTAGAATGAATAGGTCTTTACGATTTACTTCTACAGCTAACGAATCAACCTTTAAGGCAAGCTCATAGAGTTTTTTGTTTGCTTCCATCTGGGCATGCTTGGGATCAAACCATTTTGCCAATAAAGTCTTTGATAAAAAAAGGCTGAAAGCAAAAAGCAACAAGAACAAAGAAGCGGAAATCACCATCACCTTGGCATAGGTAAATCCAATGGTCGACTTCTCGGCCAGGTTCTCTTCATTGCGTATCACCAACTGATATTTGGTGGTCAACCGCTCTGATATGGTTTTTTTGGGTTTCAAATTGATAATTTTAGCAAAATTAGATATTCTGACTGATTATAATATTGAATATCTGTTTTTTACGTTTGTAATTGTAAAACAGGCTTTACCTTGAGGATACGCTTTTCTTTTGTAAGACACCTTCTGTTTTTACTGCTGGGGGCTCTCAGTAGTTGCTCGGTAGAGCAAAATAATTTTACGAGCAATGTATTTCACAACCTCACGGCTCACTATAACGGATACTATTATGCCCGTGAAAAGACAGATGAGGTAGAGAAAATTATCTTGAAAAGCCTGGATGACGACCCGAACCAAATCCTGCGGCTCTTTCCCAAACTGGACACGGTATTAGCTAAAACCTATTCTAAAGATACTGAAGAGATTATCAAAATGGCTTCCCTATCAATTCAGCGCCATCCAAACAGTAAATGGGTTGATGATAATTATGTGCTTGTTGGTAAAGCGCGGTTATATGGAAGCGATTTTCAAAATGCGATCCAGACATTCAAGTATGTAAATACTAAAAGCCCGGATATTGATACCCGCCATCGGGCGCTGGTGCAATTGCTCCGAACCTTCACTGAACAAAATGATTACGATCGTGCTGAAGAAACTTTTCGCTTTCTGGAAAAGGAAAAACTGAACAAGGAAAATCAGAAAGATCTTTATCTCGAAAAAGCGTATTACTACCAGGTGCGTAACGACTACGACTACATGGTACGCAATCTTGCCAAAGCAGATTCATTACTTGAACGTAAGGATAGGAAAGGCAGAATCTATTTCCTCATCGGACAAGTATATCAGAAACTCGGTTTTGATGCGGAAGCCTATAATTACTATCGCAAATGTGTTGGCTCAAATCCGGATTACGAAATAGATTTTTATGCGCGGTTAAACATGGCGCAGGTAGCTCGACTTGATGATAAAAAAGATATCCGTCAATTGCGGGCTCAATTTGAAAAGATGCTGACCGATGCAAAAAACCAGGAGTTCCGGGATAAAATTTTTTATGAGCTGGGGGAATTTGACCGTAAGCAAGGCAACCTACCTGAAGCTATCGAAAGTTACTCGCAGGCTGCTCATGCCGGTACAAATAAACGAATTCAGGGAAGTGCTTATCTGCGGATAGGGCAATTGGAATTTGACTCTCTGAAAAAATATAGTCTTGCCAAATTATATTATGATAGCGCTATCGGTGCCTTACCAAAAGATTTTGAAAACTATGATGACATAAAAAGGCGGCAGGAGATTTTAGGTGAATTTGCAAAATATACAGAAGCCATTACCTGGAATGATTCCTTGCTAGCCTTATCCGTATTTGATTCTTTGACGTTGCGCACAAAACTTGATTCAGTGGTAGCAAGCCGGAAAGTTGCTGAGACCCCAACAAAGAAAAAAAAGAAGCGCAGTACTGAGGGAAGCGGTGGCGGAAACCAAAACAGTTCTTTCTTCAACACCGAATCGGCCGCAACTTCCGATTGGTATTTTGGAAATCCCTCTGCGGTTTCTTTAGGGCAATCAGAGTTTCAACGAATCTGGGGAACCATACCCCTGGCCGACAATTGGCGAAGATCAAACAAGACAACCGTAATTGAAGAGCCTGGTGTAGTAGCATCTGAAAAAGCCGGACAAACAGCTCCTGCAATTACTGAAACAAAAACCGCTGAAGCCCCCGATGAAGTTGCAAAACTTATTACTCAAATTCCCAGAACTGAAGAACAGAAGGCGACAGCTCTTGCCAAAATTGAAGAAGGATATTTTAAGTTAGGTGACTTATATTACTTTCAGTTAAATGAAAAAGAAAATGCTTCTGAGTTATACGCAAAACTTTTACAACGGTTTCCCGGATCTGAGTTTGAGCCCGAGGTACTTTATAAACTATATCTTATTTCACGCGATAAAGATCCCGCGAAAGCGGAGCAATATGCAAATCTTCTAAAAACCAATCATCCGCAGTCTACCTTCACGCGCATACTGGTCAATCCTGATTACATGAGAGAAACCAGTGTGGCTGCCGAGAAGCAGAAACTGATTTATAAAGAAGCTTATGCCTATTATCAGGCCAACAACCTTCGTGCGGCCCAGGATAAAATCAAATTAGCCATGCAGCAGGGAGAAACCGGATTCACCCCTCAGCTTGAGTTGTTGAAAATTCTTGTTACCGGAAAAACAGAAGATGTAACTCGCTATCAGTTTGAATTGGGCGAATTCATTAAGAAATATCCTGATGATGCCATGAAGCCCTATGCCGAACAATTGCTGGCAGCTTCTAAAACCTTGCTTGAAAAATTAGAGCGAGCCAAAGGTATTCAGTTTATTAAGTCAATGGAGGGGCCGCACAATTTTGTGATTGTTTACACTACAGCCGACAAAATAACAAACCCCGTTTCTAATACCCTTGAAAAGTATAATGCCAGTCAGTGGAAAGATTTGAAGCTTAACACCAGTAATATTATTTTCAACGAGGAGAAAACTATCACCATTGTAACCGAACTGCCAACCCGGGAAGCAGCCCTCAGTTATTTCGACAAATTCCTCGCTCAGATTGCAATTGGTAAACCTCTTTCCAATTATAAATTCTATAGCTTTGTAATTACCAAAGATAATTTTCAGATTTTTTACCGAACCAAGGCGCTGGATGAGTACCTCACCTTCTTTGATCGCAACTATCAAAAGCAAAATCAATAGCCTGCTCAGGATTGAGAAACCCTGGGTTCGTAAGGCCATTAAATATGTATGGATAGCCTTCCTCTGTTTTATGCTGGGCTTTCCATTGTACATCTACACGGTAAGTATAAACTTGTTTGGCGCATTTGGCGAAATGCCCAGCCTTAAGGAAGTGGAAAATCCGGAAAATGATCTCTCCTCTGAAGTTATTTCTTCAGACGGTGTTTCTCTAGGTCGCTACTTTCGTTACAACCGCAGTCAGGTACATTTTGAACAACTTTCCGAAGACCTTGTAAATACGTTGGTTATTTCAGAGGATCATCGTTTCTATAATCACTCGGGGTTGGATTTTCCAGCCTATGTTAGGGTAGCTTTTGGACTACTTACACTAAATCCACAAGGAGGTGGCAGTACTATTACACAACAGCTTGCTAAAAATCTTTACACCATGAACCCTGACCGAAGCCTGGATGGATGGTTGGGCAACTTTGGAAAAATACCCAGACGCGTAATTCAGAAGACCAAAGAGTGGATCATTTCTATAAATCTGGAAAGGAATTTTACCAAAGAAGAAATAATTGCCATGTACTTAAATACGGCAACCTTCAGCAGTAATACGTTTGGAATTAAAGTTGCCGCAGAAACTTATTTCAACAAGCAACCGGATAGCCTTAACCTGCAAGAATCGGCCGTACTGGTTGGCATGTTACAAGCCGCTACCTACTTTGATCCTAAGCGCAACCCCGATAACTCGCTGCGAAAGCGCAATGAAATCTTTTATAAAATTTATCGGAATGGATATAAAATAACTACGCGCGAGCAATACGATTCTCTCAAGGCATTGCCCATCGAGCTAACGTATAGTGTACAAAATCAAAACGAAGGCCTTGCCACTTACTTCCGCACTGTATTAAGTAACTACCTGCTTGAATACTGCAACAGTAAGGGAATTGATTTATATAATTCCGGTTTGAAAATCTACACGACCATTGATAGTCGTTTACAAAAGTATGCTGAAGAAGCTGTCGCTGAACACATGAAACCTTTGCAGGCACAGTTTTATGAAGAATGGAAAAAGAGAGGTCGCAATCCGTGGGTGGATGATGATGGTAAAGAGATAAAGGACTTTCTGCAAAGACGTATTCGGCAAACTGATGCCTATAAAATCTATGCTGAGAAGTATGGTGAAAAATCAGACTCCCTTAAAATCATGCTTAACCTGAAAAAGCCCATGACCATTTTTACATGGGATGGTGAACGGGATACCTTGTTCAGCAGTTTCGACTCACTCTACTACTATAAAAAATTCATTCAAACTGGTTTCATGTCAATGGATCCTTACACAGGCTATATTAAAGCCTGGGTAGGTGGCATCAACCACAAGTACTTTAAGTTCGATCACGTAAAGCAGGGTAAGCGTCAACCTGGCTCTACCTTTAAAGCATTCGTTTATGGATTAGCAATGGAAAATGGCTATTCACCTTGTGTGATTAAAAAAGATATTGCACCGCAATTTTATATCCCCGGACAACCACCCTGGTATCCTTTAAATGCTGATGGATCGAAAGGTCATGGAGAAAGTATGACCATTCGTAGAGCGATGGCACAATCTGTGAACTCGATTACCGCTCAAATCATGCAAGAGTTGAAAGCGGAGAACGTAGTTGAGTTTGCGCATCGGGTTGGTATTGAAAGCAAGTTAGACGCAGTACCATCTCTTTGTTTGGGAACAAGCGATGTTTCATTGTTCGAAATGGTTGGCGCTTACAGCACGTTCGTGAATGGAGGAATAAGCACAGAGCCCATCTTCATCACCCGTATTGAAGATAAAAATGGAAACGTAATCGAGATCTTCAATCCCAAAACCAAAGAGGCTATCCACGAACAAACTGCCTATAAGATGATTTACATGTTGCGGGGAGGTACGGAGGAAGAAGGTGGAACTTCATTGGGGTTACCACGCGAGCTACGCATTGATAATGAAATCGGAGGTAAGACAGGAACAACCAACGATGCCTCGGATGGTTGGTACATCGGCCTCACACACGATCTGGTAACAGGCATCTGGACAGGTGGCGATGAACGGGCCATTCACTTTCCTTCGTGGCTATTTGGTCAAGGCGGCAAAACTGCGCGCCCCATTTGGGCAAACTATATGTTAAAAGTCTATGCTGACCCGGGGTCAGGTATTGTAAAAGGACAATTTAAACGCCCCGTTAGCGGATTGGATATGACGTTGGATTGCAGCCGTCACGAATCTGATTCCCTCATGATGCAGGAAGAAGAACCCTGGGATATTGATAACTAGAGTGAATTTAGATTTACGAATGACGAATTTGGCCTTAGCCCAACTCATGATTCTAAACTCGTAATTTGTAATTTGCTACGTGCATCCCGACAATCAAAAAGAAATCCTCGCTTCAATCCCCTCCTCACCGGGCATTTATCGCTATTATAATAAAGAAGATATCCTGATCTATGTTGGAAAAGCAAAGGATCTAAAGAAGCGTGTCAGCAGTTATTTTACAAAGCAATCGCAGTATAATCGCAAGACAGAAAAGCTAGTCTCTGAAATTGAGCGAATTGAATTTACTATCGCCAATTCTGAGTTTGATGCCTTGTTGTTGGAAAACAATTTTATAAAGCAAAACCAACCTAAGTATAACATCCTGCTTAAAGACGATAAAACGTTTCCCTATCTCTGCATATTAAAAGAGCGCTTTCCGAGAATTATTTCTACACGTAAATTCATCCCTAAACAAGGTGAATACTTTGGCCCTTATACTAGTGTAGTCTCAATGAAGGCTGTATTGGAACTTGTGCGCCAGCTGTACTCAATTCGTACATGTTCGTTACTCCTATCAAAAGAAAATATAGAGCAAAAGAAATTTAAAGTTTGTCTTGAGTTTCACATTGGCAATTGTAAAGGACCTTGCGAGGGCTTACAAGAGGAAAATTCCTACCTCGAAGAAATCGGACAGGCGCGAAACATTCTAAAAGGTGACTTGAGTGTAGTTGAAAATGAATTTGCACGCAGAATGAATGCTGCGGCCGAAACGATGGAATTTGAAAAAGCAGCGTTATACAAACACAAACTTGAGCTGCTCGAAAAATTCCAGACCAAATCACTGGTTGTCAATCCTAAGCTTACCAATATTGATGTGGTGACGATTACAAGCACGGAATCGGAAGCCTTTATTAATTATCTGAAGATCAAGGAGGGGTCTATCATCTTTTCAAAAAATCTTGAAGTAAAGAAGAAGCTTGACGAAACGGATGAAGAAATTTTAAGCCTTGTTGTTCAGGAATTACGGACTACCTACCTCAGCGACAATCCGGAAGTGTACACCAACTTGCCGTTACCGGTTAAGTCAGAAGATTTTGAAAACGTAGTGCCACAAATTGGTGATAAGAAAAAACTTGTCGACTTGTCGCTCAAAAATGCGCTTTACCAGAAGCGGGACAAAGAGATAAGTAAAGAAGAACAAAAATCAAAGAAGAATAAAGTACTGCACATCATGCAGGAAAATCTTCGGTTACTTCAATATCCTAAAATCATCGAGTGTTTCGACAACTCAAATTTTCAGGGTACTAACCCGGTAGCCTCTATGGTGCGATTTGTGGATGGCAAGGCCGACAAAAAAGGATATCGCCACTTCAATATCAAAACAGTAACTGGTCCTGATGACTTTGCTTCGATGAAAGAGATTGTGGGCAGGCGCTACAAGCGCATCATGGAAGAGCAGGGAGAATATCCACAGCTAATTATTGTTGATGGAGGCAAGGGCCAACTTAGCAGTGCGTGCGAAGCCCTGCAGGAACTTGGTCTGTACGGAAAAATCCCGATCGTAGGCATTGCCAAAAAACTGGAAGAGATTTATTACCCGGAAGATCCGCTTCCTTTATTGATCAGTAAAAAATCCCCCGCTCTGCTTTTGATCCAACGCATCCGCGATGAAGCGCACCGTTTTGCTATTACTTTCCATCGACAAAAAAGAAGTAAATCAACGTTCGTTACCGAGATTGAATCTATACCTGGCATTGGTAAGAAGACTGCGGATAAATTACTGACCCACTTTAAATCCGTGAAGAAAATTAAAGAAGCCAGCGTAGAAGAACTAACCGAATTGGTGGGGGAGAAAATTGCTTTAAAGCTAAAAGCATAAATCTAAAAAGCTTAAAGCCCAAGTACTCCAGACTTAAAGCTTTCCGCTTTAAAACTTTCAGCCACTACATGTCCTTCTTGGCCAGCGGTGGTACAATACCCATATTGTAAAATGTAAACGCATACTGATCTGCCGTTGATTCAATTGCCTTTGAGAGATTTGATGCGCCATGGCCCGACTTTGTATCAATGCGGATTAATACCGGATTTGTACCAACATTCATCTCCTGGAGAGTAGCCGCAAACTTAAAGGAGTGAGCAGGCACTACACGATCATCATGATCAGCTGTGGTAACTAGCGTTGCCGGATACGAAGTGTTTGGCTTAAGCGCATGAACCGGAGAATACTTCTTTATATACTCAAACATTTCTTTGGAGTCATCCGCAGTACCATAATCGTATGCCCAGCCTGCACCCGCTGTGAACTTATGATAACGTAGCATATCCATCACACCCACAGCAGGTAACGCTACTTTTGCAAGATCTGGTCGCTGTGTCATGGTAGCCCCGACTAACAGTCCTCCATTCGAGCCGCCTGAGATTGCCAAATAATCATGCGATGTGTATTTTTCGTTAATCAGGTATTCACCAGCTGCAATAAAATCATCAAACACATTTTGCTTATTCATTTTAGTCCCAGCCAAATGCCACTTTTCTCCGTACTCGCCACCACCTCTTAGGTTCGGTTGAGCATAAATTCCACCATTCTCTAACCACAAAATTCTTGAAGGACTAAATCCTGGTGTGAGACTGATATTGAAACCTCCATAAGCATAAAGCCAGGTTGGATTTTTTCCATTCAGTTCTATCCCCTTTTTGTGTACGATGAACATGGGCACCTTGGTACCGTCTTTACTGGTATAAAAAACCTGTTTGGTCTCATAATCTTCCGGATTGAAATCTACTTTTGGCTGATTGTATAAAGTTGATTTACCGGATGCAATATCATACTTGAAAATGGATGTTGGATATGTGAATGATGTAAACGAATAATACAGGTCTTTATCTTTTTCTTCAGCACCAAAACCCCCAGCAGAGCCAATACCTGGTAATTCCACTTCGCGCACCAATTTTCCCTTTAGATCAAACTGCTTCACTTGTGTTTTCACATCTACCGTGTAGTCTGCAAACAGATAGCCCCCACCCGTAGAAGCACTGAGTACGTTTTCAGTTTCAGGGATTACATCTTTCCAGTTTTCAACGCCCGGCTTTGAGAAATCAAATTCAACAACCCGATTATTGGGCGCCTTTAAATTAGTTTGAACAAGCAATCGACTGCCTTCATTGGCCAACACATTATATTCATTATCAAAATTATTAATTACTGTTACCAATTTTCCTTTCGGATCATTCAAATCCTGAATATATAGTTCGTTACCAGTTGTACTTGTGGCTGCCGTGATTACCAGAAACCGTTCATCTTCCGTAAGGCCTCCACCAACATATCGTCTTGGGTCTTTATCGTCACCAAAAATCAATTTATCATTACTTCTGGGCGTACCCACCTGATGGTAGTAAAGCTTATGACTCTGTGTCTTTGCTGATAGTTGACTGCCCTTTGGTTTCTCATAAGTGCTGAAATAAAATCCTTCATTACCGCGCCATGAAATTCCACTGAACTTAATATCTCGCAACGTGTCCTCTAAAGGAGTTTTATCAATTGCATTCATTACAATTGCCTCGGTCCAGTCAGCTCCACCTTTGGATATTTGATAAGCTACACGAGAACCGTCTTTTGAAAAGGAAACTCCCGCCAGCCGTGTTGTTCCATCTTTTGAAAAGGAATTCGGATCGAGAAATACTTCAGTTTCGCCTTGCTCCCCTTTTTTGCGATACAGTACGTAGTGATTTTGCAAACCATCGTTCTTGTAGAAATAGATATAGTCCCCTTTTTTAAACGGAGCCCCCAGTTTCTCATAGTTGTTGAGTGCCTCCAATCGCTTCTTTATTTCAGCGCGATATGGGATTTGATCTAAAAAGCCAAAGGTCACTTCATTCTGGGCTTTTACCCAATCGGCTGTTTGTTTTGTGGTGTCGTTTTCCATCCAACGATAGGGATCGGGAACTTCAACACCGAAATAAGTGTCTACCGTATCAACCTTTGCCGATACCGGATACTTTGAAATTACTTCTGGTTTTGGTGGTTGTGAGCAGGAGATCATAGTAATAAAAACAACTGAAAAAGGAAATGATATAGTCCTCATAAATGATGAATTTGGGGAACAATATTACCGCCATCGGGTTAAGAAACCAAGAAGGAAAAGGCTTTTGATCTATTCTGCTAAATCAAACACACATTATGAACAATCGTATTCTTGTTTTTCTAAACATACTGGCCCTGGCTGGGGTACTTACTATAAATGCATTGGCCAACATTTTGCCCATTAATGGAATGAATACGGGAGAACTCTCTGCCCTGTATCCCAGCTTGTTTACCCCAGCAGGGTTTACGTTTTCAATTTGGAGCGTGATCTATTTGTTACTGATTGGGTTTGTCATTAAACAACGCTCCCTTTCAGGCAATACTTATTTTGCTGAATTATCGCTTTGGTTTTTGCTTTCGTGCGTTGCTAATGCAAGTTGGATACTTGCCTGGCACTACCAATTTCTTTTTGCCTCCGTGCTGATTATGATTTTGCTGCTATTTTCACTCTGCAAAATATTTTTACTCTTACAGCATACAGATCTAAAAACGCCATTAACTAAGTTACTTATAAAGCTTCCGTTCATCTTTTATCTTTCATGGATTTGTGTTGCCACGATAGCTAACATTTCGGCCTTGTTGGTTTCTCTTTCGTGGGGAGGTGGTATCCTTTCTCCTATTACCTGGACGATTGCCATGATCAGCATTGCTAGTGTGCTTGGAATTTTTATTGCCGAACGATTTCGAGAACCAGCTTTTCTGCTCGTATTGATTTGGGCATTTTTTGGAATCTATAGCAAATGGACAGGAACCGAAAACAATTCTATTGCTGCTACAGCGTTAACAGAACTAATCTTGTTAGCCATTCTGTTTTTCGTTTTTCAATTTGGCCTGAAGAAAAAACCAACAGGGTAAAACTTTACCTGTTTAGCAAAAAACGCCAGCCAAAGGCCAGCGTTTCCAGAATGCTCGTTTGTTGATTTTAGTTTATTATTTCAAACCCGGTGTATGGCACCAATACTTTTGGGATCTTGATTCCGTCTTTAGTTTGATTGTTCTCGAGTAAAGCCGCCACAATCCGCGGAAGCGCCAAGGCGCTGCCATTGAGTGTATGAAGTAATTGCATTTTGCCTTCTTTGTTTTTGTAGCGCAGTTTTAACCGGTTTGCCTGAAAGGTCTCAAAGTTACTCACTGAGCTAACTTCCAGCCAACGCTGCTGGGCTGCCGAAAAAACTTCCATATCGTAAGTAATAGCAGAGTTGAAACCCATATCCCCCCCACACAATAAAAGTTTGCGATACGGCAATTCCAGTTTTTCCAGTAACCCCTGCACGTGCAAACACATTTGATCTAAAATGGTGTGCGAGTCTTCTGGTTTGCTGATCTGAACGATCTCCACCTTATCAAATTGATGAAGCCGATTAAGTCCGCGTACGTGCGCACCCCAACTCCCGGCCTCTCTGCGGAAACAAGGTGTATAGCCTACATTCTTTATTGGCAGCTCATCTTCAGTAAGAATCACATCGCGATATAAGTTAGTGATGGGCACTTCGGCTGTAGGGATTAGATACAAGCCGTCTTCATTCACAAAATACATTTGCCCTTCCTTGTCAGGAAGCTGGCCCGTGCCATATCCGCTGGCCTCGTTGACTACAATAGGTGGTTGAATTTCTTTATACCCTGCCTGGCCGGCTTCATTCAAAAAGAAATTAATAAGGGCTCGCTGAAGTCTGGCTCCTTTTCCTTTATACACCGGAAACCCAGCTCCGGCAATCTTAATCCCCAAATCAAAATCAATGATGTCGTATTTTTTAATCAATTCCCAATGCGGTTGCGCATCAGAAGGAAGCGCGGGCACGGTTCCATGCTCGTAAACATTAATATTATCTTCTGCACTTTTTCCGGCCGGAACTTTTGATGCGGGTACATTTGGAATCTTATACAGAATCTCCTGTTGTTTTTTTTCAAACTCGGTGAGGCTTTCTTCCAGAGACTTCACCTTGTCTTTGTCAAGAGCAATCGATGCGCGCAAGGTATTAGCGTCATCGGCTTTTCCTGATCTCATCAAATCACCAATATTTTTAGAGTCGGCATTAGACTTCGCCTTTAGCGTATCCAGCGTATTCTGTGTTTCTCTGCGGAGTTTATCGTTTTCAATCAGTTGCTGAACCAGGGTTTCTGCATCCTTAAAGTTCCTCTTTTTCAAACCTTCCAACACCATGTCGGTTTGCTCACGCAGTATCTGTAATGTCAACATAATCGATTATTAAGGGGCCAAAATTAGCCAATAATTTTTTCCCCCGATTTGATAATATTTTATTTTGAACTATACTTGCAGGGTCATTGCGGCCTCCTCGGGCCCACACGATACAAAACCCTGAACTTTACGATCTCTTTTCTATCGACCTGTTGAATGCTTTTGATTGCGGCTTATCAGCCAGCATAACATTATAAATTCTGTTTTATTAATTAATCCATTTTTTAACTCACATGTACACAATTGATGACCTGAATGTCAGGCTGCTTTCTGAATTAAAGGAAATTGCTGAAGGTATGGGCGTGAAAAACGCTAAGAAACTTCCAAAACAAGACCTGGTTTACAAAATCCTGGATCAGCAGGCCATTGCCGGAGAACCCACCCCAGCTCCAAAACAAGCACCAGCCGGTGATTCTGAACGCAAAATGCGTCCGCGCAGGCGCGAAAACGTAGCTCCTGAAGTAACGCCTAAGCCTCAGGAAGAGGAACAGGAAAAAGAGCTTACCAGTGACGAAATCCTGCAAAGTATAGACTCGATCGAAATTGATCAGAACGTTGTCCGTTTTGATGATTCTTCCGAACAAACACCCCCCATTGTAACTGAAGTTCAGCGCAAAGAATCGCGTGAAGAACGGCCTTACCAAAATCCAAATCAAGCAAATCCGCAGCCCCGTAAAGAAAATCTTATCCGTGATTTTGATGGGGTGGTTTCGAATGAAGGTGTTTTGGAGATCATGCAGGATGGTTATGGATTTTTACGTTCATCTGATTATAACTACCTGGCCAGTCCGGATGATATTTATGTATCTCCTTCGCAAATCAAGTTGTTTGGTTTAAAAACCGGAGATACCGTGAAGGGACAGATACGTCCACCAAAAGAAGGCGAGAAATATTTCGCATTGCTCAAAGTAGATAGCATCAATGGAAAAACCACTGAAGAAATTCGGGATCGGGTTGCATTTGAATACCTAACCCCTCTTTTTCCTGAGCAAAAATTAAAGCTCAGCACCACGCCTGATAATATGTCGACCCGCATTTTAGATCTCTTTTCTCCGATAGGAAAAGGACAACGCGGTATGATTGTGGCTCAACCAAAAACTGGTAAAACGGTTCTGCTAAAGAATATTGCTAACGCCATTGCTGAAAACCATCCGGAAGTTTATCTGATCGTTTTACTGATTGATGAGCGCCCTGAAGAAGTTACGGACATGGCACGCAGCGTAAAAGCTGAAGTAATTGCCTCCACGTTTGATGAGCAAGCCGATCGTCACGTTAAAGTGGCAAGTATTGTTCTTGAAAAAGCAAAGCGCATGACAGAGTGCGGACACGATGTAGTAATTCTCCTTGATTCAATTACTCGCTTAGCCCGTGCCTACAATACAGTAGTACCGTCATCGGGTAAAATTCTTTCTGGTGGTGTGGATGCTAACGCATTGCACAAACCCAAGCGCTTTTTTGGTGCCGCCCGTAAAATTGAAAATGGCGGATCGCTGACTATTATCGCTACCGCGCTGATCGATACAGGTTCTAAGATGGATGAAGTAATCTTTGAAGAATTTAAAGGAACCGGTAACATGGAATTGCAGTTGGATCGCAAACTTTCAAACAGAAGAATGTATCCGGCTATTGATGTTCCTGCCTCTGGCACAAGACGTGAAGATCTGTTAATGAAAGAAGAGGAACTTCAGCGGGTATGGATTCTTCGCAAATTTATGGCGGATATGAATTCTATTGAAGCGATGGAATTCCTGCAAAGTAAAATGAAAGGCACCCG